>VTLG01011242.1_pt1 | contig 30180 bp, 46 predicted proteins | sample 4694571 | NCBI WGS metagenome assembly VTLG01 (sample SAMN12604809, study PRJNA352737) | marine metagenome | biome: ENVO:00000447; feature: ENVO:00000209|ENVO:00000569|ENVO:01000036; material: ENVO:00002151; isolation source: viral sequences binned using virsorter ...
ATGTTCCACTCCAGATGGTCCGTGCTGTAGGGGAGAACACCTTCCAGCCCAAAATTGGCTTTAAGACCAGATATGGTATTGTTGCCAACCCATTTGCACAAGGAACCACACAAGGTGTAGGTAGACTAATTATTAACTCCAACCGCTACTATAGAAGGGTTGCTGTTAAGAACCTAATGTAATTCATATTACATATCTTTCAGAGAGACCTCTTTTAGGGGTCTCTTTTTTTTATCTAAAAAATGATTAAAGAATTAATACCATCAGATTCTCTCTTACTACATCAAAAGATTGAAAAATGTAGTTATAATTTAGATCGTCATGAATTGTCTAGAGTTTTAAAAGTAAATATGTTTCATCATAATGGAGTAGGACTTTCTGCAAATCAAATAGGTATAAGTGAAAGGGTTTTTATTATGATGGTAGATGTAGAAAAAGAAGAAACTATTACTTGTTTTAATCCAAAAGTTATAAAAGAATCTAAAGATAAGGTAGTAATGGAAGAAGGTTGTCTTTCTTATCCAGAATTATTTTTAGATGTTTCTAGACCTAACTCAATAGTAGTTAAATATGAAGATGAGTATAAGAGAAGGAAGAAGAAAAAATTAAAAGGATTTATATCACGTGTGTTTCAACATGAATATGATCATATGGAAGGTATTGATTTTACTCAAAGAACTAAATAAACATGTAAAGTTATATTAACAGCCATGTTTTGCAAATTCTCTAAAATGACTCTAGAGGAACGTCGGGCAAAGAAGTTAAAAATGTATAATTTCTTTGAAGAATCTCTTGAGGAAAGACTTGCTGGAATTAAGGCAGCTAAAGCAAAACTTGAAGAGCAGATAGAAAAGCAAGAGATAAATAGTTAAAAAACTGGTGATATGGCGTTCCGTATACAAAAACCTAGTATTATGCCCAGTGTTGGTACAGTGTACTACGAAGGTGATAATCATTGGAATGAATTATTTGATAAGAGAAAACTTTATGATACTGAAGCAGCTGCTAAGGCAGAACCTTTTATCTACAAGTGGGAAAATGCTTCTATAATAAATGAGGGTTAGTTATGAAATCCTTTGCAAGTTTTCAAGAAGATTTAACTGATAGAAGACAACAAGCATTACAGAAACAAAAAGCCCAAAAGCAGAAATCTGCTGAAAATGCTGCTCAATCACGTGCTGCATTTGAAAAGCAGGTATCTGATGGAATAGAACAAAAGAAAAAAAGACAACAAAAAGAAAGAGAAAGAGAGGAAATTAAAAGAGAAGTAAAAGCAGAATTAAGTCAAGAAGAAGAATGAAAACTTTTAATACTTTTATGGAGGAAAAGAAATGTCCTCCAGGTATGAAATGGGATTCAAACTTGAAGGATTGTGTCCCTACTGGTAAAATATACGGAATGAGATGGTGGGGTGTAGGACGTCATCAGAATGGAAAGGAGAATGGAAATGGTAACGGTAATGGCAATGGGTCCCATAACGGGAATGGAAATGGTCATGGCAATGGTGGCAATGGTAATGGTGGCGGCGGCAACGGCGGCGGTGGCAATGGTGGTGGAGAATGAATAAATATGATATAATATGAAATAAAACTTTATTAAATTATGGGTAGGGAGATCCTTCCATTATTTTCTTCTCCTGTTTGTATTTCAACAATAGAAGAAGATTTGGGAGATGTATTTAATTCTATAAAGAAATTAAAATACATTTCAGCAAATAATTATGGAACATATACTAGTGAAACTAGAGATGTTTTAAGTGAGTTTCCTTCTCTTAAAAATTCTTTAGTAAAGGAATTTAATCATTATAAGGATACTTGTCTTCATTATAATGATACAGATTTTTTTATTACTACTTCATGGATAACTAAATGTATCCATAATTCATCTAGTCATAAACATAACCACCAAAATGCTCTTTACAGTGGAGTTTTATACTTTCAGGAGGGAGAAGATTTTGGGGGTATTCGTTTTTCTAATGAGAATGTGATTCCTCAACAAATTTTGTTGAAAGAACCTACTCAATGGAATCTTTTAAATTCAAGTTCATGGGTTGTAAAACCTGCTCCAAATCAGGTTGTTATTTTCCCAAGTTATCTTTATCATGAAGTTACTTTTCATGGTGCTACTGAAGATAGATATTCATTAGCATTTAATTTATTTCCTAAAGGACCTTTAGGGACATCTGATTCTTTATTAAATTTTAATTATGAGTGAAGATTTTACAAGAATAGCTGCAGCACTTGAAAGAATTGCTGATGCTCTTGAAAAGAAATGGCATATTGATATAGATCATGGTCATATTGAAAAAATAGACAATATTGATCATGGTGATCTTGATGTCCACAATCATGCATTCTAATCATGCCAAAACAAACTATTAAATACACCATTAAACAAGATGGTACTGTAACTGAAGAAGTACAAGGTGCATTTGGAGACACTTGCATCAATCTAACTAGAGATCTTGAAAAGAAACTTGGAGATTTAGAAACAAGAGTACATACTTCAGAATATTTTAAACAAACTATAGAGAATACAGAAGATGTCACACTTCAGCACCATCAAGACTAAAATAAAAGATAAGTCAAATCTTATCGAAGCTTTACAATTATTACAGTATGATATTAAAGAAGATCAAGAACTTCATATCACAAATCCTGATCACGCTGAAAATCATCCTGTGGTTCATGCAGAAGTTGCTATATCAAACGATATCGGATTTCGTTGGAATGAAGAAACCCAAACTTATGATCTTTATTCTGATCATGGTACTTGGAATCTTAATATTCCTCCTTCTAGGTTCGTAGATAAAGTTACCCAACAATATGCAAGAATGACCATCCACAATACAACAAAAGAGATGGGATTTCAACTTGAAGAAGAGTGGGAAATGGATGACAATAGTATAGAATTAGTAGTAACTAGGTGGGAATAATGCCTGTACCATCACCCAATAATGAGAAACCTTTTCTCAATTTAGATATTGGGATAAATGAAGTACGGATGATTTATGATTCCATAGAGTTATATGCTGGAGAGAAAGCATCAACCATGCATCCTTCAGAAAAAGAGAGACTTACACATCTTAGAAACTTGTTTTATAAAGTAAAGATGGAGTATGAGTTTCTAAATAATTAGAAAAGGTCATGGTCGTTAAAAAGTCTATAGTAGGACAGATTGAGAATAGAAATTTTCTTGCACCTACTGGGTTTCAATTTCAATTGAATAGAGCACCCAAGGTTGCTTATTTTGGGAATATGGTTAATATTCCATCTATGACCTTAGGGGTTGCTAACGTTCCTACTTATTTGAAAGATCTTCCTTTACCTGGAGATAAACTTGATTTTGAAGATTTTACATTAAGATTTTTAGTAGATGAAGATTTAGAGAATTATCAAGAGATACAACATTGGATGAGGGGATTAGGATTCCCAGAAAGTTTGAAAGAAATATATGATTATCAATCAGAGAAATCAGATATATCTCAACCTAAAAAAAGTCAATTAAATCTTTATTCTGATGGTACTTTAACTGTTTTAGATTCTTTGAATATTCCTAAATTTAAAATAATTTTTGAGAATATGTTCCCTGTTAATCTAACTACCTTAGACTTCGATGCTACTCAAACAGATTTAGAATATTTCACAGCAGAGGTCACTTTTAAGTACACTATATACAATGTGAGAGAAATAAATGGAGAAGAATGTTAATTTATGATTGATTTGAATGGAATCCAAAAGATGTGGGAAGAGGATTCCAAAATTGACCCAGATAATTTACACACTGAATCTTTAAATATTCCTATATTACATGCAAAGTATTTTGACCTTTATAATAATATTCTTCTTTTAATGAAGAAGGCACAACAACAAAGAAAAAATATAAGACATGCAAGATATGAATATTATGGTGGTAAGGCAGATCCTGAGGTTTATGTAAAAGATCCTTTTCCTAAAAAGATCAGAGATAAAGATACAATGCAAAAGTATCTTGATGCTGATGATCAACTTTCATCGTGTTCTCTTAAAATAGAATACTATGAAACCATGCTAAATTATTTGGAGAGCATCCTTAAACAGATATTTAATAGGACATATCAAATTAAGAATGCTGTGGAAGTAATGAAATTCCAAGCTGGTTATGGCTGATCTTACTATACAAAAAGTGAATGAGGTATATTTAAAAGTAAAAACAGAACCTTCTATTGAATATGAATTAAGGGATAAATTTACTTTTGAAGTACCTAATAAAAAATTCATGCCTCAATACAGAAGTAAGTATTGGGATGGATATGTTCATCTTTTTAATCTTAAAACTAAAAGAATTTATGTTGGTCTTTTAGATAAGATTGTTGCTTTTTGCGAGAAGGCAGGTTATACCTATCAATTTGAAAATAACAAATATTATGGTCCACCTTTTGAAATTAATGAAATGATTTCTATGGGTGGAGTAAAGGATTATATGGCATCCATTACAAAACTCAAACCAAGACCGTATCAAATTGAAGCAGTATATGAAGCATTAAAATATAATAGAAAACTTTTAATATCTCCTACTGCATCTGGTAAGTCATTAATGATATATGCACTTATTAGATATTATGTTGCTAAAAAACAAAAAATTCTTTTAGTTGTTCCTACTACTTCTTTGGTAGAACAAATGTATAAAGATTTTGAAGATTATGGTTGGGATCCTAAAAACCATTGTCATAGGATATATGCAGGTAGAGAAAGAACTAATGTTAATGAGGTTACAATTACAACTTGGCAATCTGTTTATGAATTAGAAAGATCTTTCTTTGTAGATTATGATGTAATTATTGGAGATGAAGCCCACCTCTTTAAGAGTAAATCTCTAGTGAAGATAATGGATAAGTTAGAACATGCAAAGCATAGATATGGGTTTACTGGTACTTTAGATGGCACACAGACCCATAAGTGGGTGTTAGAAGGACTCTTTGGACCATCATATAAAGTTACTCAAACTAAAGAATTAATGGAGCAAGGACATCTTTCTCAATTAGATATTCAATGTTTAGTTTTAAAATATAAACCAAAGAAATTTGAAACTTATGAAGATGAAATTCAATATCTTATAAGTCATGAAAAAAGAAATAAATTTATAACTAACTTAGCATTGGATTTAAAAGGTAATACTCTTATTCTTTATAGTAGAGTAGAAACTCACGGAAAGATACTTTATGAATTAATAAATAATTCTACACTTGCCATTAATAGAAGAATATTTTTCATTCATGGTGGGGTTGACGCTGAGAACAGAGAGGAAGTCAGAAGAATAACTGAGGAAGAAACCAACGCTATCATAGTTGCTTCTTATGGAACATTCTCTACAGGCATCAATATTAGGAGGCTACACAACGTTATTTTTGCTTCTCCATCTAAGTCTAGAATTAGAAACCTTCAATCAATCGGAAGAGTCTTAAGGAAGGGTAAAGATAAAGATAAAGCCAAATTATATGATATTGCTGATGATCTAACTATAGGATCAAGAAAAAACTATACTTTGAATCATTTCATTGAAAGGGTGAAAATTTATGTACAAGAGCAATTCAATTATGAAATCATATCAATTAACATAAAAGATTAAGGGAGACAAGTATGATAGAAGATGATTTTTATGCTACAGTAAAATTAAAATGCGGTGACGAAGTATTCGCTAAAGTATCTGCTTCTGATGAAGGAGATAGAACTCTATTACTTGTTTCTAACCCTATAATGGTAGAAGAAGTAAAAGCACGTGGACATATAACCGGATATAAATTTGAACCTTGGTTAAAGACTTCCAATGAAGATCTTTTTATTCTTAACTTAGATGATGTATTAACTCTCTCTGAATCAGAGAATGCAGAAATGATTATGTTTTATCAGGATTATGTAAAAAAGATGCATAAAACTAATCACACGAAGTTAAATAAGAAAATGGGTTATATATCTAGTGTAGATGACGCTAAGGATGTTTTAGAGAAATTATATAAATCTAGCTCTAACTAACCCTTCAAACCCGACAAAGGTATTCTACTTATAAATTAATGCCTTGTCAAGGTTGCTTAATGCTGTTATAATATTAAGAGCAGATAAGCAATAATATGCCAAATTATGCAGCACCAATAACTATGCCTAGACGTACAAAGAGATCAGAACATTATGTAAATAATAAGGAGTTTCTTGGTGCGTTAGAAGTTTATTTTGCTTCTGTTGAAAGAGCTGCATTAGAGGATAAACCTAAACCTCAGATACCTAGGTATATTGGGGAATGTTTTTTAAAGATTGCTAATCATTTATCATATAAACCAAATTTTGTAAACTATATGTTTAAGGATGATATGATATGTGATGGTATTGAAAATTGTGTTAGATATATTCATAATTTTAATCCAGAAAAATCTAAAAATCCTTTTGCTTATTTTACTCAAATCATCTATTATGCTTTTCTTAGAAGAATATCACAAGAGAAAAAGCAATTAGAAATTAAGAATAAGATTTTAGAAAAGACTAATTTTGATGAGGTGTTTGATGCCAATGACCTTGACGCATCAAACTATTCAGATTATAATTCAATTAAGGATGCGGTTCATAGTAAGTTGCGTAATTGATGAAGATCGCTATAATTACTGATCAACATTTTGGGTGTAGGAAAAATTCTAAGTTATTTCATGATTATTTCTTGAAGTTCTATAATAATGTATTTTTCCCTGCTCTAGAGAAAGAGGGCATCACAACTCTAGTTGATATGGGAGATACCTTTGATAGTAGGAAAGGTATTGATTTTGGTGCGTTAACTTGGGCGAAAGAGAATTATTTTGATAGATTAAAGGATATGGGAATCCATGTCCATACTGTAGTTGGAAATCATACTGCATATTATAAGAATACAAATGATATTAATGCTGTAGATTTATTATTACGTGAATATGATAATGTCACAGTATATTCAGAACCAACTGAAATAAAATTAAACAATCTAGGAGTTCTTATTGTTCCTTGGATTAATGCTGAGAATGAGAAAGAAACACTTAAAGCTCTTAAGAAGAGTAAGAGTTCTTGTGTTATGGGGCATTTAGAATTACAAGGATATAAGGTTAATGATTATGTGGTAATGGATCATGGTTTTGATGATACTCCCTTTAAGAAATTTAATAGAGTTTATTCAGGGCATTTTCATACTAGATCTAATCAAGAAAATGTTTATTATTTGGGAAATCCTTACGAGATATATTGGAATGATCATGCAGACACTAGGGGATTTCATTTCTTTGATACAGAAACCTTAGAACATACTCCAGTTAATAATCCATATCGTCTTTTTTATAAGATTTATTATGATGATACTCCTCATCAGACTTTTGATGCAAGAGAGTATGAAGATAAGATTGTTAAAGTAATTGTTCGTCAAAAATCAGATATTACTAAATTTGAAAAATTTATTGATAAATTATATTCTGCCAACGTAGCAGAGTTAAAGATAGTTGAGAATTTTGATTTTGGTGGATGGTATGATAAAGATGATTCTGCTAGTGCTTATGAATCAGAGGATACTTTATCCATTTTGAATAGGTACATAGAGGAAGCAGAAATATCATTGGATAAGTCTGTAGTCAGAAAGATGGTAGATGAAATTTATCAAGAAGCTTGCGAAATAAGCTGATGTATATTATAACTGTTAAAGGAAAGGAGAAAGAAGGTGCTTATTCTGTGGTTGATGACGACTCAGAACAAGTACTTTATATTTTTGTGGATAAAGATGATGCTACAAGATATGCTTTTCAGTTAGAGGATTTGGATTATCCTAAAATGAAAGTTTTAGAAATTGAAGATGAGCTTATGATTAAAACCTGTGAAATACATGGACACAGATATACTATCATTACTCCCAATGACATAGTAGTTCCACCTGATCAAAATACTAAGCATGATTACATTTAAGAAGATAAGTTGGAAAAATTTTCTGAGTACTGGTAATCATCCTATTGAGGTTAAGTTGGATGAAAGATCTACCACTCTTATAGTTGGTCAGAATGGTGCAGGAAAGTCTACTATTCTGGATGCATTGACATTTGTATTATATGGAAAGTCTTTTAGGAAAATTAATAAGAGTCAACTTATCAATACTACTAATGAAAAGAATTGTGAGGTTGATATAGAGTTCTCTGTTAATTCTACTGATTGGAGAATAGTACGAGGCATTAAACCAAATATTTTTAAAATCTCTAAGAATGGGGAAGAGTTGAATCAATCTTCTCATGCAGGAGATCAACAGAAGTGGTTAGAACAAAATGTTTTAAAGATGAATTATAAGTCATTCACACAGATTGTTATATTAGGGTCTAGTACATTTGTTCCCTTCATGCAATTGAATGGTTCTAGTAGAAGGGAAGTGGTAGAAGATTTATTAGATATTAAAATTTTCTCTGCTATGAATAATTTGATAAAGGAGAAGATTAGATTTGTTAGGGAAGAGGTAAGAACATTTGAATTAAAGAAAGAATCTCTTAAAGATAAGTCAGAAATGCAAGAGAGTTTTATTAAAGAATTGGAAGAACAAGGTAAGAATAATATTCAAGAAAAGAATGATAAGATTAAAGTTTTAGGTGTAGAAGTTGATACTCATATGGAGCATAATCAATTATTGGAAAGTAGTAATGATGAGCTTATAAAGAAGCAAGAAGCATTAACTGGAGCAGGAGATAAGTTAAAGAAACTAAACAATTTAAAGGGTAAAATTACTCAAAAAGTAGCAACAATTACTAAGGAGCATAAGTTTTTTACAGACAATACTGTTTGTCCTATCTGTACACAATCTATAGAAGAAGAGTTTCGTGTAAATAGAATTGATGAAGCTCAATCTAAAGCAAAGGAGTTGCAATCTGGTTATAAAGAACTAGAACAAGCAATTAAAACAGAGGAAGACCGAGAGCTTCAATTTACAAATTTATCTAAGGAGATTACTAAACTCACGCATGGCATTTCTAAAAACAATACTCGGATATCTGGGTGTCAACGGCAAATCAGAGATCTGGAATCGGAAATACAAAGACTTACCACACAACTTGCAAATAGAAATACTGAGCATGAGAAGTTAGAAGAGTTTAGAACAAATCTCCAAAATACATATGAAAACCTTGCTGAGAAGAAGGAGAAGATAACTTATTACGATTTCACTTATAGTCTTTTAAAAGATGGTGGAGTGAAGTCTATGATAATTAAGAAGTATCTTCCTTTAATTAATCAACAGGTTAATAAGTACTTGCAGATGATGGATTTTTACATCAACTTCAAGTTGGATGAAGAATTTAATGAAACCATAGAGTCCCCTATTCATGAGGACTTTTCTTACGCCTCATTTAGTGAGGGTGAAAAGATGAGAATTGATTTAGCACTACTCTTTACTTGGAGAGAAGTGGCAAGGTTTAAGAACTCTGTTAATACCAATCTCTTAATTATGGATGAGGTTTTTGATAGTTCTCTAGATGGGTTTGGTACAGAAGAATTCTTGAAGATTATTAAGTATGTGATTCAGGATGCTAATATCTTTGTTATATCCCATAAGAGTGGTATGGATGAGAGATTTGAGAACGTTATTAAGTTTGATAAGGTCAAAGGGTTTTCGACTATGCTATCATAGATAGTGTAGTGAGGGCAGACCAATGAAAGTTCCAAATTGGATACACCACTCCAGAAAGGAGAAAAAACGAAAACTTAGGCCACAAGCTCTAAGGCAAGCAAAAGTCAGGAGACAAGCACTGAAGAGGAAACTCCAAGGTGCTTTATTTGTATAAATATCTCAGTTTGTCAAGAAATAAAATGACCGCTTTGATTGACCCAAAAAAGTATAGTGAGACTGTTGACCTATTGAGGTCATTTTTTTTGTCTAAAAATTTCCTTGAAGTCCATACTCAGAACCGTTTAAGCATCCTTGCTGCATGTGAAGATCCAGAAACAGTAGCAACCTATGAATACAATGGTCAGGTATGGCCACTCCCACAGACAGGTCAGATGTGGTTAGAGTATGAACTCTTATCTAAACCAGAAGCAGCAGGTTTCTTCTGTGTCTCTACTTCATACAGAGCAGAACCTAACCCTGTAGCAGGTAGACATGAAACTATCTTCCCCATGTTTGAGTTTGAAATGAAGGGAGGTGTTGATGACCTCAAAGAAATGGAACAAGAATTGTGTGAGTATCTAGGACTACCATTAGATCAGGGTAGTATTAGAACATACAAAGAGTGGACTGATACTTATGATACAGATGAACTGGATCATGAGCATGAAAAGTTTATTGGTCTTGGTATGATTACTAAGTTCCCTGAATGGACATCACCTTTTTGGAATATGGCAAGAAATGCTGATGACACCAGTAAAAAGATTGATGTTATCATAGGTGGTATGGAAACTATTGGTAGTGCTGAACGCAGTACTGATAAGGAACAGATGCGTGAAACGTTCCATACTATTTCTAATGGACAATATGCTGAACTACTCTACAAATTATTTGGTAAGGAAAGAGTGGAGAAAGAACTTGAAGAGTTCCTCTCCTTTGATTTCTTCCCTAGAAGTGGTGGAGGTATTGGTATGCAACGTCTAATGTCAGCCCTAGCATAGGGCTTTCAATGTGAGGTGACGAAACTGGTAAACGTGTCAGGTTGTTTCCCTGATGTCTCTGGCGGGACTTGAAGGTTCGACTCCTTCCCTCACAGTAAAATAGTATATAGGTATAATCTCGTAGGCATTTATTTTTGTGAAATTTTCTTGAAATATTTTGATTTCCTGACTAAATATTAGTACAGTTTAGGAGGTGGAATTATGCACAACCTAGTATCACATAATGAGTTAGCCACATGGAAGTGGGACGAAAAAGACACAGCCGATGAGAGATATGACCAAGTGTCCGATTACTTCCAGTGTATAGCGGAAAGTGGGATAACCGATCACGCTGCAAAAAGATTTTGCAGACACATCCTAACTGCTTGACCCTCTAAAAAAGGAGAAAATCAAGACCAAAATCCCCGCTGAAAGGCGGGGATTGGTTCGTGGACAGTTTACAAAGTGTGTACTAACCGCCCATATGAGGCGGTTTTCTTGTATTATAGGTATATCAAAGCAAAACATTATGACAGTCAACTATGAAATCAAGTCACAACTTGCCAAGTTGTTGGCTACTGAGGACTTGGTTGTAGAGAATAGAGATGTAGATACTGCTCAGTTTAATGTAGGTACTAGAGTTCTAACCCTTCCTTTATGGAAGCGTGCTAGTAATACTGTATATGACCTCTTGGTTGGTCATGAGGTAGGACATGCACTCTTTACACCTGATGAGGATTGGACAGAGAAGATTAAAGTTCCTCAACAGTTTGTAAATGTCTGTGAGGATGCAAGAATAGAGAAGTTGATGAAGAGAAAGTATCCTGGTCTTGCCAAAACTTTCTACAATGGGTATAATGAACTTAATGATCAAGATTTCTTTGAGTTAGATGGTGAAGATATTTCTACTTTTAATCTTGCTGACAGGGCTAATTTATATTTCAAGAGTTGTTCGCTCCTTTCTTTATCTTTTTCAGATACTGAAAAGGAGATTATCGATTTAATTTCTAAAAGTGAAACGTTTAATGACACCCTATCCGCAGCAGAAGCGTTATATTCTTTCTGCAAGCAGGAACAGGAAAGACAACAGCAGCATAGTGAAAAAGTCGGTGTTCAACAAGAGTTTGACATGGACAATCAAGATTCTGGGATGGACATGTCTGGGAATGATAGTAGCCCTAGCGATTCCGATTCTGGGGATAATGCTGACACTGACGTGGAAGTTCCTAATTCTATTAGTGATGGGGTTCCTAGCAACCCTTCTCCTCTAGAAGTTCAAACAGATAGTATTCTTAATGAAAAATTATCTGAGTTGAATGAAACTGAGAGTAGGAGAAATGCAGTAGATAATATATACTGTGAAGTACCTGATGTTGATGTAGATAAAATAATTATTAATAATCAAAGAGTTCATAATGAATTAGATGAGTTTTATAATTCAGATTTAAGTGCTGATTATGATGGTGTAGATGAAGATTATTTTTCTTTTAAGAAATCTGCAAAGAAGGAGGTAAGTTACCTTGTTAAAGAATTTGAATGTAGGAAGGCAGCTGATAATTATGCTCGTTCTTCTACAAGTCGCACTGGGGTTCTCGATACAAAGAAGCTTCATCAATATAAATTCAGTGAGGACATTTTTAGAAGAATTGGTGTCGTTCCTGACGGGAAAAACCACGGATTAATTTTTATTCTTGATTGGTCTGGATCTATGACCAGTTGTTTGAAGTCCACTATCAAACAGCTTTATAATTTAATTTGGTTTTGTCAAAAGGTACAAATACCATTTGAGGTATATGCTTTAAGTAATGCTTATTATTACTATGATCATGATATTATTCCACCAAATTTTGTAGAAGCTAAAGAAAATGAGTTTCATGTTGAAAATAGATTCTGTCTTTTAAACTTCTTTAGTAGTAAGGCAAATAAAGCAAAATTAGAAAATCATTTAATTAATATTTGGAGATTAGCTTCTGCTTTAGATTATGGTTCTAGATTTAGTCATAGGCTTACTTGTCCTAATGCTTATTCTCTTGGTGGAACACCATTGAATGAGACTATTGTTTCTCTTCATAAAATTATTCCCCAGTTTAAAACACAGAATAAAATTCAGAAAGTTCAATGTGTTATTCTGACTGATGGTGAAGCAGGACAACTTCCTGTTTATAGATCTTATAAAGACATCTATCATGATAATGAGCTAAAAATGGGAACTAGACATTGGAATCCTGAGACTTCTTACTTACGTAATCGTAAAACAGGATATACTTATAAGTTACCTTATCAATATCATCAGTTCACTGAGGTTCTTTTAAAGGATCTAAAGACAATGAATCCTGATGTGAATTTTATAGGTATTCGTGTTACTTCTTCTAGAGATTTTAGTTCTTTTATAAGAAGATATGAGAGTATTTCTGATGAAGATTTAAAGAGAGCAAGAAAGAATAAGAGTTATTCAATTAAGGATTGTGGATATGATACTTACTTTGCTATAATGGACACTTCATTATCTAATGATGACGAGTTTGATGTACAGGAAGATGCTTCTAAGGCACAAATTAAGCGTGCTTTTGTTAAGTCTCTTCAAGCTAAGAAACTAAATAAAAAAGTTCTTGGCGAATTTGTAGAACTGGTGGCTTAATTATGATTGCAGAATGGTTAAAAGAAATCCCAAATTGGGAGAAAGAGTATCTTACTATGGATGTATCTCTAACTAAGAGACAACGTGCTATACTTGAAGGGGATGAAATCAAATCTCATGAAGGTATGCTCTTTGGGGGTATGTACGCTGATTGGAAAAGGAGGAAAGGATATGAATAAGACTTATGATGATTCCAATTGGAGAGAAGAATACAAAGCATATACAAGTAACAAAAATTATCTTGAATTACTTGAGAACGGACCTAAGAGTTTATCTCAGTCATGGATACTAGGTGCTTTGTATCAAAAGTGGAAAAAGATTAAGGGGTATAAAGATCCTGAACCACCTGATTGTTCTTCTTCTCTGAAAGAATGGGAACAAAGTATTAAAAAATATGAGGAAGAATGAGTTACGTTTTTGATATAGATGGCACTCTAACTCCTAGTAGAGGTAAGATAGATCAGAATTTTTTACAGTTTATGTTATTCTTTGCTGGTACACATAATGTGTACTTGGTGACTGGTAGCGACAGAAATAAAACCTTAGAACAAATAGGATGGGATTTATATAATTCTTGCAAAAGGGTATATAATTGTTCTGGTTCTGATGTGTATGAGGCAGATAGAAATGTTTATAGGGATAATTGGGAGTTGCCAGAAGAAGTAGAAAAGTTTTTACAAGATGAATTGGATTATAGTCAATTTCCATTACGTAATGGAAATCATATAGAGAGAAGACCTGGCACTGTTAATTTTAGTATTTTAGGTAGAGATTCAGATCCTATGTTAGGTAGGAAAGAGTATATAGAATGGAATGAAAAAACTAATGAAAGAGAAGATATAGCAGATAGATTGAGGAATCAGTTTCCTGAATTATATGTTGCTCTTGGAGGTCAAACTGGTCTTGATATAGCACCACAAGGAAAAGGAAAAGAACAGATTATTAGAGATTTTGAAGGAGGTATAAAATTTTATGGTGACAGAATGGATAAAGGTGGTAATGATTATTCATTAGCAATGGCAATAAGAGAAAAGGGTTTAGGTGAAACATTTCATGTTTACGATTGGAAGCACACATGGGAATTATTGGAGTATGAAACCAGTTTAAGAAGTGGCACATCTAATAAGAAAAAGACCTTCTAATGCTCTACAATAAGTATATTGAAAAACAAAACTTAAATTATGGCACTTAATGTTGAATCACTTGTGACATCACTTGAATCACTTTATGGTGAAGAAGTAGTAGCAGCTGATATTAGAGCATGGTGTGCAATGAACAACGTTCACTATCATACTGTTACCAGTAAGTTAGGTCAGTATAAGGTTGGACGTGGCAAGTGGAATTTAAAAGTCACACCTAAAGAGATAGATACTATAGAGAAAGCATATCAAGCACCTTCTGTGGTTCCTCATGTAGAGCAGAACCTTACACCAGAAAAGGATGATACCTTTGTTAAGTTTGGACCTTTTAATGATCTTAAAAAGATTATACAGTCTAAACAGTTTTATCCTACATTTATTACTGGACTTTCTGGTAATGGTAAAACTTTTGGTGTAGAACAAGCTTGTGCTCAACTTAATAGAGAGTTAATTCGTGTTAACATTACAATAGAAACTGATGAGGACGATCTTATTGGTGGGTTCCGCCTTGTTAATGGCGAAACGGTATGGCACAATGGTCCAGTCATCGAAGCACTCGAAAGGGGATCAATCTTACTTCTGGATGAAGTGGACCTTGCATCTAATAAAATACTTTGTTTACAACCCATCCTCGAAGGTAAAGGGATCTTCCTCAAGAAGATAGGTCAATTTGTAAATCCTGCTAAAGGGTTTAATGTAATTGCTACTGCAAATACTAAAGGAAAAGGTTCTGATGATGGTAGATTCATTGGTACTAATGTACTTAATGAAGCATTTCTTGAGAGATTTCCTGTAACATTTGAGCAGGATTATCCATCACCTGCTGTAGAGAAAAGAATCTTAGGTGGAATTGCTGCTAATCTTGGCATTACTGATACAGACTTTATTTCCAGACTTGTAGATTGGGGTGACATTATTCGCAAAACATTCTATGATGGTGGTATTGAAGAGATCATCAGTACAAGAAGATTAGTTCACATTGTTCGTGCTTTCTCTATCTTTAAAGATAAAGCAAAGGCAATTCAAGTTTGTGTAAACAGATTTGATGATGAGACTAAGCAATCATTCCTTGAGTTGTATGATAAAGTAGATGCTGATTTTAATCTAACAGTTGACCAAGAGGAAGAAAGTTGATATAATTTAGAAAAGAATAGTTATGTATGGATGTAAATCTAGATGAAATCGAAAGAAGTGGTGGCTTTGAATGGACTCCTGGAAGTCCATGGCCACCTTATGTGGGAGCAGGTAATACTGCTATGAATGATTTTAAAATTACACCAAAAGAGAGTGATGAATATGATATTCCTCATTCTGATTCCTATTATGATTACACACGTAATGATCCTAATAGAGAAAATCCATTCACAGATTCTAAAGATAGAGAGAGGGCTTTTAAAGTGACTGGAAATTGGGAAGAAAGAACACCTTGGATTTATGAATCTCCTGATGGAGGTAAAACTGTTTATAGGCATGTACGTGGAAAAGATCCAAGTACAAGAGAAAGGGTGATATTGAAAAATGATGTTCCCTTTTTCGAGAGTGATGAGAAGGTAGGTGCAAAACCAAAACCAGATTTAAAAGGTCAATCTGTTCATAAGTATCAAGAAGATAAAGGTATTGCTGATCTTAAAGATTATGTTACTTCAACATATCAGGGACACTATACGAACAAAAACTCTGATGTACAAACATTAGATCTTATTCATTCTGTAGGTGATGCTGAATCATTCTGTAGATCAAATGCAATTAAGTATTTGAGTAGATATGATAAGAAGGGAACAGCAAAAAATGATATATTAAAAGCAATGCATTATTGCTTACTTCTTTATTACTTTAGCGGCAACACTCAAGAACCTGAATACACTAATGCTCGTTATGAAACTTTCTGATAAAACAATCAATCTACTAAAAAACTTCTCCACTATTAATCAATCTATTCTCTTTAAGAATGGGAGTAAATTGCGTACCATTAGTGTGATGAAGAATATTCTTGCAGAAGCAACTATTGAAGAAGAGATTCCTAAAGATTTTGGAATTTATGATCTCAATCAGTTTCTTAATGGACTTGCTTTACACCAAACTCCTGAATTGGATTATAGTAAAGGTGAGAATTATGTTGTAATTAAGGAAGGTAAAATGAGGTCTAGGTACTTCTTTGCTGATCCTTCAGTTATTGTATCTCCACCAGATAAACCAATTGAACTTCCTACTGAAGATGTTTCCTTTGTTCTTTCTGGTCAACAATTAGAGAAGTTGAAGAAAGCAGCATCAGTTTATCAATTACCTGATGTTTCTGTTATTGGTGAGGATGGTGTTGTTAAATTGGTTGCTAGAGATAAGAAGAACGATACTTCTAATAACTTCTCTATTGTAGTAGGAGAAACTGATAAACAGTTTGTCTTTAACTTTAAAGAGGAGAATTTAAAGATTATTCCTGGAACTTATGAGGTAGTTGTTTCTTCTAAACTTCTATCAAAATTCCAGAGTCAGAATTATGATTTAACCTATTACATAGCATTAGAACCTGATTCTACATTTGATTAAATTATGTGGTATGTTATTTTTTGGACAGCTCTAACTATTTTTATATTAAAACAGTTGGGAGTCTTTAAAAAGAAATGATTAGATGGTGGAGAGTATGGAAGTATGCTTTAGGGTCTTTCTCTGATGAGAAGACCAAGAGGTATGATAATTTTGTTGTTCTTGTAAGATCTTTCATTTTTCTTACTTATCTCATCACTAATTGTTTTATTATTGCAGGAGTAATTAGGCATTGGAAATAATTAATAACTTCCTTTCATCAGATCAATTTTCTAAACTTGAATACTCATTAATGAGTCCTAAGTTTCCTTGGTATTACCAAGATAGAATTGCGTATGCTGATGATGGGGGTTATCAATTTACTCATCCATTTTATCATTCTAATTATGGGTCTACGAGTTATCATTTTAATATTTTTAATGATACTGTACAAAGATTGGGAGTAAGACAGTTGTATAGAATTAAGGCTAATTTAAATCCCAAGACAACTTCTCATGAGAGATCTGCTTGGCATATAGATCTTCCTGATATTAAAGTTGGAAAGACTGCTGTTTATTATATTAATACTAATAATGGGTGGACAGAGTTTAAGAATGGTGATAAAGTAAGAAGTGTAGCTAATAGGATGGTTATTTTTGATTGTAATTTAGAACATGCAGGATCTACTTGCACTAATGAAAACCGTCGAGTTGTGGTGAATTTTAATTATGCGTGATGAATTCCTTTGGGTTGAAAAATACAGACCCAAGAAAATTGAAGACTGTATTTTACCTAAGTCTACTAAGGAGACATTCCAACAATTCGTAAATAAAGGTGAGATACCTAATTTATTACTTGCTGGTCCTGCAGGGTGTGGGAAGACCACAGTGGCTAAGGCACTCTGTCACGAACTAGGTGTAGACTATTATGTTATCAACGGATCCGATGAAGGTAGATTCTTGGACACCGTTAGAACTAACGCCAAGAATTTCGCCTCCACGGTATCCCTATCCTCAGAAGCAAAACATAAAGTTATCATTATTGATGAAGCGGATAATACTACGTCAGATGTACAACTCTTACTTAGGGCGTCGATTGAGGAATTTGCTGGCAACTGCAGATTCATCTTCACTTGCAACTATAAGAATAAAATCATCGAACCCCTCCATTCCAGGTGTGCTGTGGTTGACTTTTCTATTAAAGGAAAAGAGAAACAAGAAATTGCTGTTGAATTCTTTAACAGACTTAACGGGATCTTGGACAGTGAACGGGTTCAAGCTGAAAAGAAAGTTCTCATCGAACTTATTCAAAAACATTTTCCAGATTGGAGAAGAGTATTAAATGAGTGTCAAAGATACTCTGTTGGTGGTAAGATAGATACTGGTATACTAGCAACTTTTAGTGATGTAAAGACTGATGATCTCTTTAAAAATCTCAAAGAAAAGAACTTTCAGGAAGTACGTAAATGGTGTGTCAATAACTTGGACAATGATCCTGCTGTATTGCTTAGGCGCATTTACGATGGTTGTTATGGCTCCCTGGACGGGCCTGGTATTGCTGCTGCTGTCCTTATTATTGCTAAGTATCAGTATCAGTCAGCTTTCGTCGCAGACCAAGAAATAAACATGCTTGCATGTTTAACTGAAATTATGGTAGAATGTGAATTCAAGTAGGAAAACCTTATGCTGTTAAACGTTGTAGTTGCTGCTACTGTAGTATTCTTTCTTTGGTTTGTATTTGTATTTCTTGCAGACCCCAATAAATTATGATGAAAAGTAAATTAACAAAAAAGCAAAGACATCAAGTTAAATCTAGATGGTATTACATATTCTGGGGAACTGCCACTGTTGCTGTGGTGGCAGGACAGGTTTATGTTGGTACTGGGTATAGATTTATGTCAGAAGCTTTCCATAGGGTACTCGATACCCTTATAATAGAAGTAGAAAAAGAACCTTACAAAAAAGATGGCTACCAATTCCTTTAAATTTGCTGTTGCAGCATTAATGGCATTCACACCAGTATCTGCATTAGCAGATAGTGAACATTCATACCAAGAAGGTTATTCTTCTAGTAAAACATGCTATAGGTCAGAATACAGAGAAGAGTATGTTCCTGGCACTGAAAACAATCCTGGTTATGTTAAATCATGGAAGGAGACTATAGAGTTTCCTTGTAGTAGAACTCATGTAACAAGTACTCCATCAAATACAACTAGAACCAGAGTATATGATGAGTATGAAGTTGATGAAAACGACTGCTCAGAAGGTTCTGTTGCTGGTGCATTAATAGGTGGTGGACTTGCAGGATTTGGTTCCAGAGGTAAAGGAAGATGGTGGGCAATACCTTCTGGTGCTGTTCTTGGTTCAATGATTGGATGTCAGATCGATGGTGGTTGAAATCTGGGATGAAGAAATAGAAGAGCAACGTAGGATTGACGATGATTATAATGTCGTCAATCACTACTATGCAGCAAAAAGACGTCATCCAGACATTCCATTCTATCTTCAAGATGAGAATGGAGATACTTTTGAATTTAAGTGGGATTTGATATATCAGTATGTCAATAATTTATCCCAATATACTTATCCTGATTGGTAATGAAATCTTACAAAACTCCTTTAAGATATCCTGGTGGTAAATCTAGGGCAGCTCCTAAAATAGAATCATACTTTCCTGATTTAAGAAATTATGATGAATTTAGGGAACCATTTTTGGGTGGAGGAAGTGTTGCCATTTATGTGGCAAAAAAGTTTCCTCATTTAAAAATATGGGTTAATGATCTTTATGAACCTCTAGTAAACTTTTGGCAACAAGTCCAGATGTTTGGTGGAGATTTGATGGATGCTTTAATAGATGTTAAAACACAAAATAATGATCCAAATTTAGCAAGAGATATTTTTAATAAATTTAAAGAACAGATTAATGATAGGGATATTCCTCCTTTTAATCGTGCTGTAGCATTTTACGTAATTAATAAGTGTAGTTTTAGTGGTCTTACAGAATCTTCTTCTTTTTCAAGGCAAGCTTCTATTAGTAATTTTTCTTATAGAGGAATAGAAAAGTTACCAGGTTATCAAGAAATTATTTCTAATTGGCATATTAGTAATTATTCATATGATTATATAATGGAGCAAATGAAAGAAGATAAAAAAGTCTTTTATTATCTTGATCCTCCTTATGATATAAAGGATAATCTATATGGAAAATCTGGGTCAATGCATAAAGGATTTGATCATGATAAGTTTGCTTTAGATTGTATGCAGTATGATGATGACATAGCACTCAGTTATAATTCAAATCAGTTAATAAAGGATAGATTTAAAGACTGGGCTGCGGTAGAATTTGATTTAACATATACTATGAGATCCGTTGGTGATTATATGAGAGAGCAAAAAGAAAGAAAAGAACTTTTACTTTTAAATTATGGTTTTGATGATAGGATAGCAGCATGAACAACATTGTTTTCTATTCATATAAAATGAATCCCCAGGAGGAGATTAACACTCATGAACTTAAACGTTTTGAACACAGTCTTAAATCATTAAGGGAGTTTAATAATGAAATACCTGTTTATTTGTTTTGTGATAACCCTGCTTTTATTCCCCCTTATTTTAGTACTGAGTACTCCGTAAGGGTTCTTCCATTAGCAGAGGGTTTTGATCATGATGATAATGCTAAAAATCATGGACACTTATTTCTTCATAGATGGTGTAACTTAAAACACTTTTATGGAGAAGATTGTAATCTTTTATATGTTGATTCTGATGTCATTTTCTATGATGATGTTCAGTATGTTTTTGATACCTATAATACTGCTGATGTATATGGAAGAGAGGAGTTTGGATTTAGACATGATCCTAATACAGGTGGAGGTGGAAATATAAGAAAGCAGTTGGATTTGGTAGATAAAGGAATTGTTGATCTTGGTGGTAAAGTTCCCATGTATAAATTCTGTATGGGAGTTTTATTGCTTAGGAATAATATTCATAGAGGGATTTCTGATTCATTAGATGATATGATTAATATCATGAATCAACTTGCTAATAATGAGATTCCTACACCAATTCCTAATAGGAGAATAGTGGATGAATATGTGATGTGGGCTATCCTTAGTAGACTAGGAGCATCAAGTAAATTATTTGCTGTTCAAGATGTCACACAAGGATGGATAGAGAAGAAGCATCAAGAATATTTTAATCCTGTTATCTGTCATTATACAACTAAGAATGAACAAGAGTTTGCTAAATCTGATCCTAAGTATAGTAATTTAATTAGGAATGAAGAAGTAGCTTATGATCCTTGGTCTTTGAGTTATGATACAAAATCTACTTCTCATTTATCATCTGAAATGGTTGAAGCAATGGCAGAAGATAATGGTATAATAATAGAAGAACAAGGAGAGGAATGGGTATATGAAGGTTGAATTAAAAGAGTGGTTAAATTCTATTAATTTTACCAAAACTAATCTTACTGATGAAGATCCAGATGCAATAAAGGACTATGCTCCCTTTGTTGTTAATCGTTGTTTGTCTGGTCATCTAGATTGTATTCTCTTTGCTAATGAAATGAACAAATATCATTTCTTAAATAAGGACATGCAATATACTTTTTATCTAAATACATTGAGGAAAAAGAAGAGATTCTCTCCTTGGCTGCGAAAGGATAAGATTGAGGACTTAGAATCAGTCAAACAATACTATGGATATAGTAATGAAAAGGCATTTCAGGTCTTGAAGATTTTATCAAATGAGCAAATCGAATTTATTAAACAACGACTTGAAATTGGTGGTAAAAAATGACGCAAACTGTTGAACCCCAGGTCAACTGGTCTCAAGATAAAATGATTGAGGTCAGATTGAGTGAACCAGATGATTTTTTGAAAGTTAGAGAAACTCTCACAAGAATTGGTGTAGCTTCACGAAAGGAAAAGAAACTTTACCAATCCTGTCATATTTTACATAAGCAAGGTAAATATTACATAGTACATTTTAAGGAGTTATTTGCTCTAGATGGTAAGTTCGCTAACCTTACTGTTAACGATGTTCAGCGTAGGAATCGCATTACTCGTCTCCTTGCTGATTGGGGTCTCATAAGTGTTGTAAAAGAAGATTCTATTCAAGATATTGCTCCTCTTAATCAGATTAAAGTTCTTCCTTATAAAGATAAAAGTCTCTGGACATTAGAGCAGAAATATAATATTGGTAAGAAAGGAAAGGTAGAGGAAGCAGCACCTTAATGTAGAGGTTTCCGACTAGTATATTGGGTGAGTTCGTGGTTAAATAATAATGGATGCCGAAAGGGTCCACACAATAACAAACTCGCTTAGTAAAGGAGCTACTATCATGGGTAACCTAGCAAGATATCGTGCTGCGGATCTTCCACAGCTAATGGAAAGAATCCACAAGAATAGTATAGGATTAGATACTGTTTTTGATGATTTTTTCAATCTTACCAGCACAGAACATTATCCACCCTATAATCTCATTCATGTAAACAATGTTGAGTCCAGACTAGAAATTGCACTAGCAGGATTTAAAAAGAAAGAGATTAAGGTCTACACTGAATATGGAAAACTTCATGTTGAAGGTAAGAAAGAAGGAAAAGAAGAGGATAAAGATCAATTCGTTCATAGAGGACTAGCTCAAAGATCATTTGAAAGAACATGGACTATTACAGATGATGTGGAGATTAAGAATGTTGTCTTTGAAGATGGACTTCTTACTGTTGTTTTAGGTAAAATAGTACCAGAACATCACGCCAGAAAAGACTGGTTGTAAATAACTAGGAGGGTTGTTACCCTCCTTTTTTTATGCTATAATACACACAGGTAAGAAATAAAGATGACTATAAAATTAGCATTGCTTAAATCTGGAGAAGAGGTTATTTCAGACATGACTGAAATGACTACAGGACCAGATGATAATGCTCAAGTGGTGGGATATTTCTTTAAATTTCCTTGCAGAGCTATATTGAGTACTCCAGAGATACAGGTAGATGCAGATCAAGAAGCTACTCGTCAACCAGTTTCTATAAAATTATTACCTTGGTTGCCTTTAAGTAAGGATAAAAGTATTCCTGTAGTTGCTGATTGGGTTATTAGTATAGTTGAACCACAAGATAAATTAAAGGAGATGTATCAAAAAGCAGTAAAGTCCTATGAAAAAAGAAAACCTGAAGATAGTAGTTCTGACGAATCACCAGAAGATTCTGACTCAAGTGGAGGAAGTTCAGAGTGAATTGGGGGAACCTGATTGTAAGTTTGTAGAACCTTTTATAGTCAATGAAGATGGTACTCTATCTCCTTGGTTATTGGATGTGACCACCCAGAATACTTTTATGATTTCCTCTGATAAGATTTTGACATTGGTGGAACCTAATAGTAAACTGGTACAAAAGTATGAGGATGTATTGAACGAATGAGATTCTATACTAATGTCCAGATGATTGGAAACAATTTTTTGGTACGTGAAGTTGTTGATGGAAAGAGATCAATATACAAAGAAGAGTATTCTCCTACTCTCTTTGTAAAGTCAAATAAGAAAACAAAATATAGAACTTTAGAAGGTGAAATGGTAGAACCAATTCAACCTGGTTCTGTTCGAGATTGTAGAGAGTTTATAAAAAAGTATGATGGTGTAGAAGGGTTTAAGATATATGGAAATGATAGATATGTCTTTCAATATATTTCTGATAAGTATCCTCAAGATGAGGTTAAGTTTGATATAAAACATATCAATCTTGTGACAATGGATATTGAGGTTCAAGCTGAGCATGGTTTCCCAGATCCACAAGCTTGTTCTGAGGAGATGTTGACTATATCTTTACAAGATTATGCTACTAAAAAGATAACAACATGGGGAAGAAAACCTTATGTCCCTACTCAAGAGAATGTAACTTATTATCATTTTTCTGATGAGATTGAGATGCTCAACTCATTCTTATATCATTGGTCAAAAAATCCCCCAGATGTTATTACTGGATGGAATGTAAGACTTTATGATATTCCATACTTATGTGGACGCATAAGCAGGATTATGGGTGATAAGAAATTGAAATTAATGTCACCTTGGGGATTAGTTAGTCAAGATGACATTTATATTAATGGTAGGCAGTTTAATGTATATGATATTGCTGGAATGACAACTCTGGATTATTTGGAGTTGTATAAGAAGTTTACTTATAAGGCACAAGAATCATATAGATTGGATTATATTGCTAGTGTAGAATTAGGACAGAAGAAATTAGACCATAGTGAGTTTGATACCTTTAAAGATTTCTATACAGGTAACTGGAGGAAGTTTGTAGATTATAACATCATTGACGTGGAACTTGTTGACCGTCTGGAAGACAAGATGAAACTGATTGAATTAGCATTAACTATGGCATATGATGCTAAAGTCAATTATCAGGACATCATGTTCCAAGTGCGTACATGGGATACAATCATATATAACTACTTAAAGAAGAGGAATATTGTTATTCCTCCTAAAGACCGTAGTGATAAGAGCGAAAAATTCGCAGGAGCATATGTCAAGGAACCGAAACCGGGACGCTATGATTGGGTGGTTAGTTTTGACCTCAATAGTCTGTATCCTCATCTCATTATGCAGTACAACATCAGTCCAGAAACCCTCAGGGAGACTAGACATTCCAGCGCGAGCGTTGAAGGGCTTTTAAATAAAGATGTAAAGATTGATGGTGAGTATGCTACATGTGCAAATGGAGCACAATATAGAAAAGATGTGAAGGGATTCCTTCCAGAATTAATGGAGAAGATGTATGCCGAACGTGTTATATTTAAGAAGAGGATGCTCGCAGCGAAGCAGGAGTATGAGAAGACACCCACGGTTGCTCTTGAAAAAGAGATTGCCAGGTGTAACAACATCCAAATGGCAAAGAAGATTTCTCTTAACAGTGCTTATGGTGCTATCGGCAATCAGTACTTCAGGTATTATAAGTTAGCAAATGCAGAGGCTATAACTCTCTCAGGTCAAGTCTCAATTAGGTGGATTGAGAATAGAATGAATGGATATCTAAATAAATTGTTAAGAACAGAGGATGTAGACTATGTGGTGGCATCAGATACCGATTCAATATACATTAATTTCGGACCACTTGTGGATAAGTTTTTTAATAATAAGGTTGATGATAAGGCTAAGATTGTATCAATTCTCGATCAGATTTGCCAAGATAAATTGGAACCCTTTATCGACAAATCCTATGAGGAATTGGCGGATTATGTAAGTGCTTATGATCAGAAGATGTTTATGAAGAGAGAGAACATCGCTGACAGAGGTATATGGACTGCAAAGAAAAGATATATCTTAAATGTGTGGGATAGTGAAGGAGTTAGATATGAAGAACCAAAGTTAAAGATGATGGGTATTGAGGCAGTTAAATCCTCAACACCTGCTCCTTGTCGTCAGGCTATTAAGGATGCTTTGAAGTTGGTTATGAGTGGTACAGAAGATGATGTGATTGATTTTATTGATGAGTCACGTAAGAAGTTTAGATCACTTCCCCCAGAAGATATTGCTTTTCCTAGGACAGTATCTGATGTGAATAAACATAAGTCATCTGCTACCATTTATGGAAAAGGAACTCCAATTCATGCTAGAGGTGCTCTTTTATATAACCACTATATAAAGGAGAAGAAATTAGATAATAAGTACTCCATTATTAATAATGGGGAAAAGATAAAGTTCTGCTATCTTAAAAAACCTAATCCAATTAGAGAGAACGTAATTTCTTTTATTTCAGACTTTCCAACTGAGTTAGATCTTGACAGGTATATTGATTATGACTTACAATTTGAGAAGGCATTTCTTGAACCTGTTAAGGTAATTCTTGATGCTATTGGTTGGAACGTTGAGAAAACTGTAAATCTAGAATCATTTTTTGCATGAAAGACCAGAACAGTGTAACCGAGACTGAAACCAAGTGGGAAAAGTGGGATCGTGGTAAGACATTATTCTTAGAGTCATTGTATAAAGCAGATCATCAATTAAGAGGATGTGCTCATAATCAGAAATGCTTTAATGAAATGATGGAAATTAGGGATGAGGTTATAGACCTTGTTAAAACAATGGATAATCCTCATCTTAGTGTACCAGAAAAAGCAGGAGACAAGAATAATCTACCACCTGTTAAATCAATTAATGGTATTAGTGTCTACTTATTACGTGGATCTTTAGGTCCACATTATATGAAAGATTGGTCAGAAGAACATCTCAAAGAATGGGAGGAATACTCAGGAGGTATGACTTAATGTTTTTTAAAAAATTGAGTTTAGTTACTGGTGGATTTGATCCAATCCACAGTGGTCATATATCATATTTTACAAGAGCAAAAGATTTTTCTGATTACCTTGTAGTGGGGATTAATACAGAGGAATGGTTGACTAAAAAGAAGGGTCAGTATTTTCAATCTTGGGTTGAACGTGCTGAGATTATAAGACATTTAGATATGGTAGATGCAGTGATTACAGTTCCCGATGATGAAGAAGGATCTGCATGTGGTGCTATTGCTAAATGTTTAGAAATTGCAGAGACAGTTGTTTTCTGTAATGGTGGAGATAGGGGTAAAGATAATACTCCAGAGACTGTTAAATATGGTAACGATTCAAGAGTGCAATTTGAGTATGGTATAGGTGGAGATGATAAAATGAATAGTAGTTCTTGGATTCTTAGAGGTTATTTTGAAAGACAACGTAAATTATTAGGTATTTGAAATGGACTTTCTTAAAGAAATTGTAAAGGAGATTGGTGATGACTACACCCAACTCGCCAAAGACATCGACGGAACAGAAAGATACATCGACACAGGATCGTTCATATTTAATGGACTTGTTAGTGGCTCCATTTTTGGCGGTGTTTCTTCTAATAAGATTACTGCCATTGCTGGTGAGTCTAGTACTGGGAAAACTTTTTTCTCCCTCGCAGTGGTTAAGAACTTCCTTGATACTAATCCTGATGGTTATTGTCTCTATTTTGATACTGAAGCCGCAGTTAATAAACCATTACTTGAATCTCGTGGACTTGATTTAAGTAGAGTAGTTGTTGTTAATGTAGTAACAATTGAAGAGTTTAGATCCAAGGCACTTAGAGCTGTGGATATATATCTTAAGACCCCCATAGAAGAACGCAAACCTTGTATGTTTGTGCTAGACTCTTTGGGAATGCTTTCTACTGAGAAAGAGATCAGGGATGCACTGGACGATAAACAAGTCCGTGATATGACCAAATCTCAATTAGTGAAGGGAGCATTTAGAATGTTAACCCTTAAACTTGGCCAAGCGAATGTCCCACTCATTGTCACGAATCATACGTATGATGTCATCGGAGCTTATGTACCAACTAAAGAGATGGGAGGAGGTTCAGGACTCAAGTATGCAGCAAGTACAATCATTTATCTCGGAAAGAAAAAGGAGAAGGATGGCAAGGAAGTCATCGGAAACATTATCAAAGCTAAGACGCATAAATCACGTTTAAGTAAAGAGAATAAAGAAGTAAATATACGTCTCTATTATGATGAAAGAGGATTGGATAAGTATTACGGTCTCCTAGAATTAGGAGAGATTGGAGGACTGTGGAAGAATGTTGCAGGTAGATATGAAATGAATGGAAAGAAAGTATATGGTAAACAAATACTAGCAAATCCAGAAGAATACTTTACTCCAGAAGTAATGCAGGCTTTAGATGAGACTGCTCAGAAGGAATTTGGTTATGGCAACTAGTAGAATATTTCCTCTTTTTCCAATACCAGTTACTCTTTATAATTTTGGTGAAGAATCTCATGAATTAAATCTTAGTTTAATTGATGATATTTTCAAAGAAAGAAAGGATAATGGTGGTGTTGTTAGGAGTAATATGGGTGGTTGGCATAGTAAAAGTAAGATGGAGGAGAAGTATCAGAGTTTTGATTTATTGAAACAGCAAATTAGATTGTGTGTTAATAGATATGCAGAAGAGGTTGGATTTGAGTCTGGATTAGAGGTAGATAAACTATGGGCAAATATTAATAAGAATGGTGATTTTAATATATCTCATCACCATCCAGGATCTGCTTGCACTGGGGTATATTATCCAGTTAATGAGATAGTTAATGGAAAGCCAAAGTATGATTATCAAGATGATGTTTCACTTCAACCTTCTGTGTGGGATGGAGAAAGAGGAGGATCATTAGTATTTCATGATCCAGCATGTGGTCAAAAGATTGGACTAACTGCAAGAAAGAAATTAGAACCAAGTCCTTATAGTTTGGACAATTATCATTTATATCCTACTGCAGGAGTTTTATTGATATTCCCTGCATATCTTTTTCATACTGTTTGTCCTTTTAAGGACAAGAAAACAAGGATAAGTATTTCATTCTGTTGTGACTATTCTGATGGAACAAATTGAATTCTTAATATTAAAGAATCTTCTTCATAATGAAAAGTATCTTAGAAAATCACTTCCTTTTATAAAGGCTGAGTATTTTCAAGACTCTAATCAGAAGATAGTTTTCGAAGAGATTTCTACTTTTGTAGGTGAGTATAATAATATTCCTACAAAGGAAATACTGACTATAGAAATAGAAAAGAGGAATGATATTAACGAAGATTCATTCAAGGGAGTTACTCACTTAGTTGGATGTTTAGATGATAGTCCTGTAGAATTTGAATGGTTAGTTGATACTACAGAGAAATGGTGTAGAGACAGAGCTATATACTTAGCGTTGCTCGATTCCATTGCTATTGCTGATGGCAAGGATGAGAAGAAGAATCCTGAAGCTATTCCTTCCATCTTGTCTGATGCTTTAGCAGTTTCTTTTGATAATCATATAGGACATGATTATCTACAGGATTATGAAGAAAGATTCAAGTTCTATCATCAAAAAGAAAGTAGAATTCAATTCGACCTTGAATACTTTAATAAAATTACGAAAGGAGGTTTACCAAATAAAACGCTTAACATTGCGCTTGCAGGTACTGGTGTTGGTAAATCTTTGTTTATGTGTCATATGGCTGCTGCTTCTTTAATGGATGGACATAATGTTCTATACATTACAATGGAGATGGCAGAAGAGAAGATTGCAGAAAGAATAGATGCTAATTTATTAAATGTAGGTATTCAGGAAATTACTGATCTTCCTAGACCTATGTTTGATAGTAAGGTTGATAGTATTGCTAAGAAGACACAAGGAAGTTTAATTATAAAAGAGTATCCTACTGCATCTGCTCATTCAGGACATTTTAAATCATTATTAAATGAGCTTGCATTGAAAAAGTCTTTCAAACCTGATATAATATTTGTAGACTATCTTAATATATGTGCCTCTTCTAGGTACAGAGCAAACAGTAATGTCAATTCTTACTCGTATATTAAAGCAATCGCTGAAGAACTTAGAGGATTGGCGGTTGAATCGAATCTCCCCATCGTATCGGCTACCCAGACTACTCGCTCTGGGTTTGGTAGCAGTGATGTTGAGCTTACTGACACAAGTGAGTCCTTTGGTCTACCTGCTACTGCTGACCTTATGTTTGCCCTTATCTCCACCGAAGAACTCGAAGGATTGAATCAGATATTAGTTAAGCAGTTAAAGAATAGATATAATGACCCTACTATGAATAAGAGATTTGTTGTTGGAATTGATAGAGCAAAGATGAGATTATATGATTGTGAGCAAAGTGCTCAGGAAGAATTGGTTGACAATGTAAAAGAAGAAGAGTATGATAATGAGGAAAAGAAACCTAAAAAATCTTTTGCGGGGTTTAAGTTTTGACATTAAGAACTCATACAATTAAAAAGAAAAAGGATAACCATACTCAAACTTGGGAATGGGAAGAAACTCCTGAACTTCTAGCAGCATTAGAAAAACTAGAAGAATCATCACAAAGAGTTAAGGACATTAAAGTTCCTAAATTATTTGTCCCTAATCAAAATTGTCCACCATCTAAGAGGAGTAAGAATGTCTAAAAGTGTTGACCTGGATAAGTACCTTAATTTCGTGGATGGTGTCACATCCGATCCCAGTAAGGATTATAAATCTTTCATTACCAGTCTTGAACTTCTTGATAAGCAGGGTTCCAATATTAATCGTCTTACCACTGCTGCTGTTGGGATTAGTGCTGAAGGTGGTGAGTTTATGGAAATCGTTAAGAAGATGGTGTTTCAAGGAAAACCTTGGAATGACGACAATAGAGAGCATCTTATTATTGAGTTGGGTGATGTTCTCTGGTATGTGGCACAAGCTTGTATGGCTCTTGAAGTATCATTTGATGATGTCGTAGCAGGTAATGTAG
>VTLG01000815.1_pt1 | contig 30175 bp, 34 predicted proteins | sample 4694571 | NCBI WGS metagenome assembly VTLG01 (sample SAMN12604809, study PRJNA352737) | marine metagenome | biome: ENVO:00000447; feature: ENVO:00000209|ENVO:00000569|ENVO:01000036; material: ENVO:00002151; isolation source: viral sequences binned using virsorter ...
AGACGTTATTGCACCTGAACCTATAGTTCCTATTGTTGCAATGTTTTTACTACCATCTAAAACCACAGCTTTACTTGCTGCTGCCGTACCTGCTGTTACACCATCCAGGACGTTTAGTTCTGCTGCTGTAGATGAAACAGCCGTACTGCCTAACACTAACTGTCCATCAGGAATAACTATTCTGGCTGCACCATTGAGGATAAGGTCATCTACCGATGTATCCCATGTCATATTCGCAGAGGCCGTATCTCCATAGAAGACCACATCGTAACCAGCATCATCTACTCCGACACTCAACGTACCTTTTACAACCGTAGTCGTTATATCTGTGCCGTCACCAATACCAATGTTCAGCGTTCTTGTTCCTGCTGTAGCGATATTGATTGTCTGGTCTACGTTGTCGTTACCTATACTCAGCGCACCACCACTAGAGTTAATCTGTATTGCACCACTAGCATCTAGGTCAACTGAAGCCAATGATTGTAGAGCCACCCTCTTGCAGGTTTAATCCCCCCGCACCATTTACAGTTAGCGCGCCAGCAGAGGTTGCAAGGGTTCCAGCATCTGTAAGGGTAATGTCACCTTCAAGAAACAAGTCCTGCCATGCAGCAGCAGCAGAGCCTAAGTCATAGCTGTCATCACTCGCCGGGATAAGATGCCCTGTCGGACTCCACGTTGTATCCCAAACAGGGTCAGTACCATCTGATGTAAGAACAGCACCTGCACCACCAACACCCAAGCGTGAAAGCTGCGTCGTAGACGATGCGTAGATAATATCGCCTCTAGCCTGAGAGTCCAGTACGTGACCTGTTGTAGACTCATACTCAGTTTGAGTTAACTCAGTTCCGACAGAAACGTGTTTAAATTCATTTGCCATTAGCTTGTTTTCACCTCATTTAAGGACAATGACAACAAGTAAGACCGCTCCGATGCAGCACTACTAATGCCTCGTCTGTCTCTATCTATAGGTACTAGCGTCCGGTTTGTAATTCTTGCTCGGTACTGAGTCCCGTCCAGATCTGTATAAAGAATAAAAGGTTTTTGCCTTAGTGTGTCGATATTCGACAAAACTGAACTAAGAACTTGTGAGTCTTGTGCCTGGCGTAAACGCCTTGCAGTTAGCCTAGCATCCAGTAATTTAGCCTGAAGATTCCACGTTAAGAAATCCACAGGGTTGAACATAGAATGAACAACCATACTTAAGACTCTTGGACCTCGATCAGTTCTCGCTGCTGTACTTAAAGTAAGTTTGAAACGAATACGTTTAAACGTGACAGGTGAAGTCAAAGATGGTGTAAGAACCTGAGAGCCAGCCGTAGAAATAGTACCTATACTATTCCAGCCTTGATCGTCATCATAAGTCGTATCGTCAGTCTTATATGACAACGCAACTGTGCTATCCGAATCAACATTTGTTGTTAGGAAAGAAATTTTTGCTAATGCTTTTTCTTGGTCTGGGAAATTAAAGTCCATAAAAGACGTATAGAAATCCCCACTTGTTCGGATTTGCCTACCGCCTACAAGGCTAGGGTGTTCGTTTTCTAGTGGCATTACCAAACGAGTTATACGAGGCTCGTCTGAATCCGAGTTGCTTGTATCTTCGTTAGAAAAGGTTCCAAACGCAAACGTACTGGATCTAACTGTCGTAGTTGTCTCGTCTTTGTATCGGCCTAACTGAGCGCAATCAGACATATCTAAAGATGTAATCGTATGCGCTACTTGCTCTGCCGGAGCAGCAGAAGATTCGCGCTGAGTCCTAATTGCAACAAGATATAACTTTTGTGCAATGCCACCCGTAGAAAAAGTAACTGGCATCGTGTAAGGAAACAAATGAGTGTGAGGTTTTAAATCATCTGCTACTGTGACAAATATATTGTTTACATCTTGCGCTAAAGAAGTAACTCGACCACCAAAACCTATAAAGCTAGTGGCGCGCAGTAAGTAAGAAATGTCTTCCCATTGATTGTCTTGAACTAAAAATGGGATCGACCAAAACGCTCTATCTCCAGAGGTTGCGTAAATTCTTCCAGCTCTAGCAATAGCACGTTTAAAGTTATTACTACCTGCAAACAACCCTGCTTCTGGAGAAACATCTTTGAACTGGTTGATGTTGCGATCATAAACAAACATGCCATCTTCTTTACCAACAACAAGTGTGTCGTTAGCAGCAAAGGCATTAGTAATATCTGCTTCTGGTTTACCTACTTCTATCTCTGTACCCCATACAGGAGAAGAAACAGCAGGGTCTTTTATGAACGTAACTTTATTAGACCGAACTTTAGCTATCGCAAAATCACCATTAGCGTTTCTGGCACGAACAAAAAACTTAGCTTCGGCTGTTGCAGCGGTAGAACTTGTAACGGTATTTGGGGTAAGTGTTGTACTAGCGGGATTTCCACCAACTGTTAGGTAGAAATACTTATAGTTATTGCTGCCATCTTTTTCTGTGCTTCCGACTAACATCTTTTCATCAAAGACTGTTATCGTGTTTACTGCTCGATCAAAGAAATATTTGCAATCAAACGTATCTCTGGTTTCATCCCAGTAAAGAAGCATCTGCCCACAAATGACGTAGCAATAGCCTTCAAATACAACAGGTGGAGATGGAAAAGACACGCCCCCTGCTGGAATAACACATATATCGTCTATGTCCCATACATCATCTGCTGCACTAAACGTAAGGGTGATTGTCGTTCCACCAGAAGCTGCGACCCCTGTTACTTCGATAATGTCATAATCACTGGACGTTGTATCATCTGTCGATGTTCCATTGGTTACGGACAGTGTGCATGACCCTGACCCAGATACACGTTTTGCATAAGCAATAACATGCACGTTTTCACCATTCAAAGCTGTAGCAGAAGTAGAAGAAAACGATTGAGTTAGCGTCCCGCCGTTAGAACTAACAGTTACACGAGCATGAGCGTCACCTGATCGAGCATTTGCTGTACTTCTTACAACAGAAACATTTGTCGCTGTCCACTGGTTTATTTCAGCATCTTCAAAACGACCATTACGAATTAGAAAATCAGATTCTTCCTGCGAATACCCTAGAGTTAGTTCTCCATTGAACTGTGCAAGCACACCATCGGAGTACCCGTAGCGAGCATCTTTCCCGAAAGTCTTATCTTCTCCCTGACCAAAGCCCCTATGGAACGAAGTCAAGTCGTAAGTCATGGCTGCTTTAGGATCTACCTGTTGGTAGTTGGCATCATCTGTTGGCTGTCTTGGTGGTAGAAACGCAAGAGAATCTAACTTGTACCCACCAGGCACAGACGGACTATCTTTCCAAAGAGTTAATTCAACCTTGTTGGAACTACCATCTGTGTTTTGTAAAACAACATCTGTGTGCTGTGGCATAGCTACGAAGCAGTATTTCTAAGCATAGCTATAGGAGCCATGCTTCCTATATTTTCATTTGACCGATTACGGAAGTGATTGAAACGATTCAATGCTTCCTGCTGCTCCGTAGAGTCAACTGTATCTATCTCACCCTGAAACAAAAGCATTGCTGCTTGGTTATAAAGCATCCTGCGACTATTTTCATTAACTTCTTGTGCCGTAGAAGACAGATTAGTAAAGTCTAGCATTCCCATGCCCACTACTAATACATTGTGGTTTTCTGGAACTCGTTCAAGAACGTAGATGTTGTCACCTTGTTCGTACCAGTTTCGGATTGCTACTCGACCGTATCGAGGCAATTCCTCTTGACCTGCTGTTGCAATAGCTTCATCAACATAACAAGTAAACTGCGTACCCGAAGAAATCTGAATACCAACTTTTATGCTAGTACCAATTAAGTTTGCATCTGTTGAGACTGTTAGTCGTTCCCAACCTTTACCTGTATGTGCATCTCCGGTTGAAGCAGCATCTGAATCAATCTGGATAAAAGGAGATATACGACTGGCTGTTCGCGAATATACCCAAACAGCAAAGTTTATTTCTTCACCTTCGTAATTAGTTGGGCTTGTAACTGTTAGATAAAACTGCCCTGTAGAACTAGCATCAACAGTTACCTTTGCAGAACGACGATCAGCCCAGACAACAGCGTTGTCAGGATTAGTAGTATCTTCTTCGACTGCTGCCGTTACGTTACTGCTCGTCCAATTAGTAATCGTATCTGCTTCGAGATCACAATTCTGGTCATTAACAATATTATGAGCATAAGTCTTAGAGTAAAGTTTGCGCTCTGCAAATAACTGCCTTACATACCCTCTAGGAATAGTTGGTGGCCTTGTAAAGTCATATTGATTTTGACTGGCTGTATTAGTCCTATCATAAACAGGCACAAAAACTTTTGGGAAAATCTCTTGCCCTGCGTCCTGCAAGGTATCTGTAAGCCGTTGAGGGTCATATCTGTAGATTTCAAACGTCACATTGCCACTCTCAGCAGCCAGATTGGAGCCAGACACCGTAATTGTTCCTGAAGAGCCTGTGTAATCGCTTATGCGCCTAATAGCCCCATCATTCTCCCCTGACGTAACCTTAAGATAGAAGTCGTTGAGAATGTCATCAACGTCCCACCCTCTATCTCCAAGAGTTGTACAAACAACTGAAGTATTAGTTGTGACAGGGGTTGTCGTAGTAAAACTACCGACGTATGCGCCGATTCGACGAGCATATTCTGGCAACATTGTTGCGAGTGATGAAGTTGATGAAATAGTTGCTGGCATTACACTAGAACCGCCATGTAGTGAATCTTGTCACCGTTAGTAGCAGCGTCACAGTAGAACTCTGATAAGTCTCCCGGTCGGCCTTCTGTAAAGTCTACAGTTTCATTGCCACCTGCTGCTGTAAATTCTATCGCAGCCACCGAAGAAGATACATCTGAACCGCCAACATAAGTTATTCCAGAGTTACCGGGTGGTGCTTGAAATCGAACACGACGAACAGGAGTAGGGACAGTAGTAACTTGGACTCTTGTCCCTGCCGAACTTACCGTTTTAGTTCCTGCCGTAAACGAAGCCAACTCAAGCCATCTTTTCTAACTCATCTTTAGAATAAACGTGGTTTTTATACTCAACAAAACCTGTATCGGGATTTGTTAGTGCCATCAATATCTCAACACCTATTATTTCCCCAGTATTGTCTTTCAAAAAATGAGTCATGTACTGAGGACGCTTTGCAGCAATTTTAGCAGCAGCCCTTTTGTATCGCTCATTTTTCCAGTCAGTTGTTTCAAGCTGCTCTCTAGCTTGTTCGTAAGCCCTCTTACCCGCAGCATCACTATTGCCTGAATGTTTAGTTGCTAAGTCACCTGCTATTTGTGCAACTGATTGAGTGTCGCCATAAGCGTACTTATTATCAGGCACATTGATAACTAGCCCACTATCTGCGGTTACAGATACATCTGTTTTTTCAGGCTTGTCTATAAATATATTTTTTGAATTAGTCATACATATGTAGGGCAGGGAGGCGAACCCCCCTGCCCATTGTCCAGCTTAGTTAGCTGCTCCTACCACACAAACCCAAGTTCCCTCTGAAAAGTGGCAAACTGCGGATTCGTTCTGAGTTGGAGTACCAACTGTTGCGTTTGAATTAGCAGCGTCCCGAAGCGTAATAACTTCAGAACCAGATGCTGTGTTGTCAATGACAACCATGCCTAGACCAGAAGTTCCAAGATCTGGAAGGTCTACGTTTTTTGCCCCATCAGGGTCAATAGCTTGGTATGCGTCATCTCCTGCTGTCAGAGCAAGATGTCCTGACAACGTTTGGGCGTTGAAGCCACCATATTGTGGTGCGCCAATGCTCATTTTATCTTCTCCCTAGCGTGAATCATTGTGTTGTGACGCAACATTCCCGCTTTGGTTGTAAACCGTTTACGGCAACCATTTGAAAGGCAGCCGTATTTTCGTTGTTTTATTTCAGCGCGCTTTTCACGTTGTTCAAGTGCGTATGCTAATTGTTCTTTAGCATCAGCAGCATCCACCTGCAAGTCGCTCTCACTGAGCGCGCTAGATGTCGGAGTCTCAAACGGAGTCTCAACCTTATCGGGAGCCACCATGAGCCAACCTTTTGACATCGCAGAAAAGAGTCCTTGCACTCCGCAAGGAGCAGACACAGTTTCGTAGTCGCCAGTTTTGGTACGCCTGTAAAACAGAGCAGTATCAGGACTGACGTACTCAGGGGTCGGAACCTTAGATATACCAAGATCCGAGCAGTATTTATCAACAAGAAGGGGGAATGATGACACAACAGTGTCGTGCCAAGTCCTTTGCTCCATAGTTGCTATCACTTGCGTTTACCTCTTTTTCCTCTACGTCGCTTTTTACGAAGACCTTCGGTTTTCAGAAGATTCGCCGTTGGCCTACTTTGAACTTCCTCGACCGCAGGTGGATACTCACTGAACATATGTGTAACACCTGTTATTTGTTGCACAACACCTGTTTCTGGATGAATCATTTTAGGCGCAGGTTTCGCAAGGTAATAAGCCTTACGCTCTTGCGTAGTCCTAAACGGTTTGCCAGTTACCGAGTTGTAAAGAACAACAGGTTGGGCTTCAGCAGGAACATGTAACCCTTGCATAACTTTTGTATTTGTTTCAGTAGTCACAGTCCCACCTTAAAGAATTACGCTACTAGCGACTCTGAGTCACCAAGCATTTCAACACCCCAGACACCAACAGTCTCACCCTGACCCCAGACACCTACGGTTACAATCTCCGTACCACGGAGAGAAGCATCTCGCTCCTCTTCAGCACGAATTTCTTGTTCCATAGCAAGGTGCAGAGCGCGCTGCGAGAACACAGCACCCTTAGCATCGTCATTTCCATCTCGGCTGATGTTCGGAGATTCAATAATCGGGACACCAAATAGAGGGTCACGACCACGCATGTAGTTCTTGACTACATCCTCTGAAAGACCAGTAGGAATTGGTTCTCCACCAAAAGTACTAATGCTGGCAGCCTGTCCAGCTACGTCAGTTATCAAACGACGAATTTGCTCAGGGTGAAGCGAAGCGTTGATCGGGTTCGGGGCAGGCCCGTAAGTCGAATCATCGCTACGCAAGTACCCAACAGCTACCGCAATTGAAGCAAGGTTCAGATCTGTATTGGCTGAACCAATGCTCTGGTCGAACCCATCAAACAAACCGATGATGTCCTGATCGAGAAGCCGACCAACGGCTCGACCATGCTGCTCACCTACAACGGCGATAGCATCATCGTTACCTTGATAAGCAAGACGGTCAGAAACAAACGTCATTACACCATGCTCGGAAGCAGTCTGTGTAACCACGTTGGCAACTTCTGGACCTTGTACTGGAGAGATGTCAACTCCCTCTGACAAAGCCACAGCAGTTGTTCGGCCATAAATAGGTACAGTGACCTGGTAATGACCATTAGGAATCGTAATGTTAGTTACGAGATCCTTGTTAGGAGCAGCAGGTTCGATGTTGTCGATTGCTTCTGCAAGCAGAATGTTTGACACATCTTGAAACGTACCGCCCCCCGCTGACCCATTTTTGGTCAGCGTATTAGTGGAAAGCGAAAGTGGCATTGTTATTTACCTAAAACGAAACAGACCCTGATTTACGTAATTCTTCTTTTCCTTTTCGGTATTGATTTTGGTCAATACGACCGGAAGAAAATAACTCCGCAAGTTCAGATCTGGAAGATATTGTTTTTATACTTTTTTGAGGCGCACCTTGCGTTGAAGGTGTTGCTGGTGGTGCTTGTTGAGCAGGTGTTTGCTGCGTAACAGGAGTTTCTTGAACTGGAGCAGCAACAGTTTTACCTGACATGCGCTCTATATTTTGCCTAGCTAACTCAATTGACTGGGTAACAGACATATTTTTCTGCCATCCTGTCCAAATATTTGGATCTTCATGTGAGATATTCAGGTTGTTTTCAGTTATCAACTCCTGCGAAGCCGTGGCAAGCGCAGTTAAATATGGATCTTGTTGCGGTGCTTGTGCCGTAGCTGCGTTCCGCTGTTGCTCTATCACCATCTCAGCAAGTTCATCTTGCCCCATACTAAGAAGTTGTTCTCGTTTTGCAGATTCAGCTTGCTCAAGCAATGGTTGTATTGATTGCTTAAAATCATCTAATTCTGTTTTCAACGATTTTTCAACAGCAGCTATCCTCTGCCCAGATACCTGTGCTAAACGTCCTTGCTCTTTGCCAAGAAAATCTTTTACCGCTGAAAGCGGGTCTGGACTCTCTGCGACTGGAGCAGGAGCATCTACCTGTGGTTCTGCTGGTTGTTCCGCAGTCTCCGTAGAGGGGTTAGTTGCAAGAATTTCCTGTGCAGTTTCTTCTGGAGTCTTTTGCTGTTGTACTTCTTCTACCATGTCCGTAGACCTTTCTTATCCGTAGATAATTACACTCCAGATGGTAACAGACCCCCCCAAGAGGCGTATTCATCTGGCTTGATTTGCGTTTTGCTCGTTGTAAAACTTAACAACGATTGATTTTGTTTTCTTTCATCAGTAGCAAAGTTCTTTGCGTAACCATGCCTTACTAAGAAAATATCTAAAGCAAGATTATTTTCCCTGAAAGTTGTTCTCATTTTTGATTCGTAGTTATTTATATACTTGACAATTTCGTTTTGACTTAAAGAACGCTTTTGATCTGAAGTTCCTTTTTCTGATAAATCTATCAACTCTTTTAACTGGGCAGTACCCATGCCGTACTTAACAGACGCAACTTCAAGAGCAGCATTTTTAGGCATGTCCCAATACCATCTAAAAGTTTCTGCCATTGCAATTCGTTCTTTTGCAACTGGGTGTGTATCTGAACTACTATCGTAATACTCACGGGCAATCTTTAATGCTTGTTCGCCATAGTCCGCAACATATTGGCGTTCAGCAATAGTGCGTCCATCGAAGTCAAAATAATCTATGCCAGCAGCGTTTGTTTTTTCAAATTCTGAATTAAAAAGTACCTGCGTTTTATAAGCCTCAATCCAAATTGCTTCTAAATGTTCTGTCTCGTCAAGAGCATCACGCCTTTTTAAGTAAGCATGAGCCTCAGCATATTTACCTTGTTCGTCATACAAAGTGTCATATCGAGGAGCAAACTCAGCATTTATTTGTTTTTGTAAGTTTCTAAAATCAGCAGGTTTTATATTTGGATTAGTTTCATAATCAAGGGCTAACTTTTCTTCTGCTGCTTTTTTCTCTTCACGAAGACTTTCGCTTTCAACGTAATATCCATCGACATTGCTAGGCTCTACTCCATTTTTCCTGCGTTGCTCTTTAATAACTTCATTTACTGCTTTGTAGTTATCAGAAACAGATACAGTTGATTCTTCAGAATCTAAGTCAGCATAGAGTTGTTTTATTTGAATAGGGCTAAGATCTTTAACGCTATCGGCTCCAAACTTTTCTAACGCAGCTTCATCAAGTATTAAGCGTCTACGCTCATAAGAAGTTAAAGCTCTAGTTCGCATACCTACAAAACCTGCTGCTGTAGCAAAAGCATCCGTTGAGTAAGGATCAGCAGCAACTACATCTTGTAGCCAGAACGGAAGTAAGTTTTTAGATTGGGCAGTCGCAAAATCTAAGTTATTTTCATAAGGCTGTCCGTAATAATCTTCGTTAGTTAAGAAATTAGTTACAATAGAACCTGTTGGAGCAGCTAAAGCCCTTTCGCGAATTAACCTAAACCAAGTTGCGTCCTTATAACTACCGTCGCTATTCAAGTCGTTATACAAAGCAGCAGCGTCATCTGGTCCTGCTGCTGCCCTGTAAAGAGCGCGAGGCACAGAAATTATCTGACCTGTTGGACCTACCCAAGAGTTACCTATTTTGACTTGCAAGTAGTGAGGCTCACTTGGGTCTAGGTTTACATCCTGCCCTAGAAGCTGCCCTACACCCCATGTGTACGCTTGCAAGGACATCCAAGCACCCAAAGCACCCTCTCTTGCCAGTTGCCCTTGTACGCCGCCTCTAGTCGTTGCGTCACTTAGTAATGCAATAATCGAACGAGTCATTCTTGGAGAGAAAAACATAAACGCTGTTTCAATTTGGCGTTGAAGTTTTGAAATACCAGCAGCTTCTGAACTTAAAGTTCCTGTCCCCTTGTTGATAAAATCTGCTATTTGAGCAATTTCTTCAGCATCTGCTACTTCGTCTAAGTTCTTTGTTAGAGCGTCAAATGAATCTAACTTCACTGAGTCTATAAATGTAGACCAAGCATTTTCAAAACGGTCAAATAGTTGAGTACGAACTGTTTGTGACGCTTTTCTATACATTTTTATAGCTTTGACATTAGAGTTAGGTTCTCCAGCCAAAAACTTTGTAATAGGCCCATTTGTACTAAGAGCTTCAAACGCTTCAATGGTTGACTTGCTAAGAGTTAGGTTTGCCCGTGATGCTTTTTCAATCAGCCCCCGATCTTTGTATATCTTTGCCCTGATATTGTCTGGACTAAACAAGGCAAGGAAACTATCTACACTTGCATTAGCAAGGGCTTTATTTAAGTCCTTTCCTTGATTAATAAGGGCTTGGTTATTAGTTGCTATGCCACGAAGAATATCTACGTTTGATTTCCCGAAAATAATTGTTCCGTAAATAGCAAGCAAGCCCATGTCGATACCAGTACCAGCCATACGAAGGACTCGACCTGCATCTTCAGCCGTTCTAAGAACAGTTCCTTTGCTACGCCTTGCTTTAAAATTAGCCCACCATGTATTACTAGGGTCATCAATTAACACATCAAACTGGTTGGCAAACCTAGCTGCTGATTTTTCATCTTTAAACAGTAAACTTTCAAATAATCTGTGAGTGTCTGTGGGCTTTGCCACATAATCTCCATTAGCTAAAAGCAACTTTTGAACAGGAATATTAGGGTCAGATGCAACCTGGTATCTAACTTGAGGGAATCCTGATCGTCCAACTTGCGCTCCACTAACACTGGCTGTTATATCTGAGGTAACAGAAGTAATTCCATAACGTGCAGCAAACTCAGGATTTTCTTTAAACAACTTCCCAAGCCTAACATTGAACGCCTCATCTACAACTGTTTTATAGGCTTGCCTTGTGTAATGTTTCAATACGTCTTCAGGACTTGCGTAAGCAATAACACCTCGTTGAACTTTATCTAATAACTCATCAGGGTCTACAAGAGTTCGTGCTTTAGTAAAGTAATTTTCAAAAGACTTTCTTACTGTTGAATTATCAGCATTACGGACAAACCTTGATACAAACGCTCCTTCATCAAGTAAATGCTGAATACGTTCCATGCCAGTAAGGGTTTTACCACTAGCAGTCTTTATTGCTATACCTGATTCATCTAGCATTTTTGCTAGTTCGGTATAGGCTTTTGCTCGCTCAACTAAGTAATGCCCTTGTCTTGTAGGCATATTTTTAGCAGCATCCCAGAACTCACTACCGTCGTACCTAAAAGCCTTGTTGATGCCTATGTAAATATTAGAAGCTAAGTTTTTAGAGTTTTGTATTGCAATCGTATCTACAACAGCATTTACAATATCTGTCTCGTGGAACTTATTTGGTGCTACTTCAGGATTAGAAAGCGTGTCATCTGTTTTTGCCCCAACCCGACTTAATGCAGCTTTATCTCTTTTAGCTAAACGCTCTTTAATTAAAGTTCCTGCTTGCTTTTCTACTTCAATTATTGCACTATCGCTTATTTTTCCAGCAAATACAGTTCCTGCAACACCGCTATTGCCTATAACGAATTGCGCTGTAGATTCAGCGTTTGCTCCTGCTGTTGCACTATTTAAAGCATATTTAGAATGTTCAGCAGCTAAATCTGCTTGATCCATATTAGTAAGCAAGCGAGGACTAATCTTGTTGACAACGCCCTTTAGACTTGCAGTAAGAGGAGAGGGGTCAACTTTATCCATATAGTTAAGAGAATCTCTAACCCACCCTTGAACCCTAGAAGCCTGTTGAGTTCGGATTACTCTAGCTGCTTGGCCAGCTTCTCCAAACATTTGATCTGACACAGTTCCAAGTTTAATCTCAGCAGCTTCGTCATAATAGCTTGCTGTTTTATTAACAGCCCAATCAAGTCTATACGGGGGAATAATGCTGCTGTATGCACCTGGCTTGTTTAGGACAGTCGCACCTTGTAAGTCCAGCAAAGGAACTGCAATTTCGTTGAAAGTATCTAAGTTAAAAAGTTGGTTAGTTGCAACAGGTCTTATTGAGGGGTCAACAGCAAACTTAGTTTCAATGGCATTTACAATATCTCTATTAGGCCCTGCAAGAGTTAAAAACTCCTCCCTAGCTTTTATCGTTTCGGAAATTTGTTTAGCAGTTACCGCAGCTTCGTAGTCAAAAGTTTCAGGAAGAGGCTCTTTTGCAAAGTTGATTCTGTCCTTCAGGTTCTGAACAGCAGCCCCTGTTGTTGAAGGAATGTCCCTAATAGCACCGGGGGTTGCAATAGCAGCTTTTGTCCCAGTTGTAACACCCGCCACTCCTAATCTTGTCCCACCAACTGCTATTGCTTTTGCTGCTTTACTTGCTGTTTTAATATCGTTGACAATACTGATATAAGGAATTGCGTTCAGTGGGTCGAAGATAAACTCTAAAGTGCCTTTTACATATTTAGGCAAGTCAATGTCTTGATATGCGCGCCGTGTTGCTCGTATATCGGCGTTCATATTCGTAAGAGTAGATTCGTCCCAAGATTCGCCTGTTTCTTCTTCGTAATATTTCTCACGCAATTCTTGGAATTGTTTTTCAACTCCAAACAAATCCCCCGGTGTTAATGCAGCAAGAGGAGTAAAAGCACTAGAGGCTCCTATTTCTGCTCCACGCTGTAACGGATTAGCCCTGCGTGATGCTTCAGTACCAGCAGCAAGGAACTCACGAAGTCCACCCGGCTTCCCTGCTTCGCCTCGCTCTTCCATTACCTTACGAAGTTGCTTATCAAACTCTTGATCGCCAGGTAATGCTCTTGCTACAACTCCAGTTGCTGTGTTTATTACAGGGTCAATTGCATCTAAAGAGCTTTTTGCTACGTTTTCCAGCACTCCTGAACCAAAGTATGAACCGAATTGAAATCGTTGTTCTGGCTCAATAACGGGCATTGGTTCAGTCACGGGCGTTGTAGGAGATAATTTAAATTCTGTACCTTCTGGGTCAACAGAACGACTTAAAGGATCTTGTATATATGATTGGGCTTGGGCTATTGCAGCAAGATCAGTTTCTTTTTGAACACGTTGTTCTTCTTGACGTTTTCTTGCTAATTGCTGAAGTCTTGCTCGCTCTGCTGCACGCGCGATTATTTCTCTACGTTGACGTTCTTCGTCAGCACGTATCCGATCTACAAACGCTTGTGTTGAGCGTTCAAAAGGATTTGCTTGAAAAGGACTAACCATATTAGTAGGTAAAGCGCGTTGTTGTTTGCGCTCCTAATCCTCCAGGCCCTGTTGGAGCAGCAAGTGGAGTTACTTCTTGTAAAAAGGGCGTAAGTTCTTTTCCAGACATTCCTGCATCTGCTTCAAAACCACCACGATCAAAAAGGTCTGCTGTTTGATACTGCCCTACTGTTGGTCTAAAGCCCGGACTTACTGCTGATACAGGTTGAGTTGTGCTACTAATATTTTGAGTAATAGGTTGATTAGAAGGCGTCATTGTTGAAGCAGGACTCCCTGCTCCTAACGCAATGTCAGGGTTTATATCAAAACCCGGTTGTGTTTGATAAAACGGCACAGGAGAACTAGAAGGCTCAGGCGGTGGTACTGGTTGAAAATTTCCTGCACTAAAGAACGGCGATAAAGCCTCTTGTAATTGCGTTTCCCCTAAGATTCGTTGCAATCCACCTAAAGCCTGAGGGCTTGTTTGGAATAATTGCGGAAGAAGTGCCATGCGTTGTTCTGCAAGGCGTTGTTCTGGAGATATTCCACCTCTTGCTTGTAACCCTGCTAAAGCAAGTTGTTCCTGAGCGGTAAGTCCACCTCTTGCTAACTGATTCTGTAAATCAATTTGTTGTTGTGCAGTAAGTCCAAACGGATTACCCGGAGCCTGTGCAAGTGCAAGTTGCTGTTCTGAAGTAAGCCCACCACGAAGAATCGTGCTGATGTCGTTAATCTTTGCATCTGTTTGTAATGCTGCAAACGGATTATTAACACCCGCCTTTGCTTGTAACTTTGCAAGAGTTAGTGCGTCCTCCGCTGCTGTTTCACCGCCCAGTCCAGCAATCGCTCCAAATGGAGATGTAGTTCCATATCTTGAAGCTAAATCTGCTGATTCCGCTCCTCGCTGAGTGCTAAACGCTTGAAGGGCAGCTTGAGCAACAGGAGATAAAGACTGCTGAGTACCTAAAACTCCTTCGATTGCGTTTCCGTTTGCATCATATCCTGTTGTTCCTATAATAGGCGTTTCTACGATGTACCGACTTGGATTCGCGTAAAAGAGATTTAGCATATCTCCAAGACTATTTACAGGAACTCCTTCAAGAGTTAGTGGTTCAGGCATCCCAGCACGGAACGGAGTAACAGGTCCAACTCCTGTCATAGGATTAACATAATCAGGTTGATCGCCTTCAAAACCTGTTATTTGAGTCGGGTCAACTTGGGTCGGGTCAACTTGGGTCGGGTCAACTTGAGTCGGGTCAGTAACATTAGCTATTCCTGCTTCAGCAAGTCGGTAAGGCTCTAATTCAATATAGTTTTGAATCCCATTAAGTAGAATAATCTGCTGTAAATTATCTGAAAGTGCCTGATATTCACCATATCTGTCTTTCCAAAATTGAGGAAGATTTTCAGGAATACCAGTGTCTTCTTCTTCTACTTCTACTTCTTTGCCAGCAGCTAAGTCACGTTCTCGTTGTAATTTTTTTAAGTAGTCTTTCGCAAATTGTTTACTTTGTTCTTCATCTAAATCCATTAACTCAGAGTCTGTCATTGTTGCAGCACTTTGAACTTCTGTGTCAGCTACGGTAGCAGATGGATCAACACTTATTATATCGTCAATTTCTTGATCTTCTGGAAAAATGTCAGTTAATGGAATATTTCCATCTGTCGCTGTCCATGCAGAATTAGGGTCAAATGAAGGTCCATCTGTAGTTCCCTGAGTTATAAAAGCACCTGGTTTAAACGTTGAAGGTTTTTCAAATGGAGTAAGTGAAGGACCTTGAATTATTTTGCCGGGACTGATTTGTTCTTGAACAGATAAATCTTGAAAATCTCCAGCTCCAACAGTAGGTGCTATGTCTTGAGGATCAATTTCAGTCCCACCTATGCTTTCTGGAGCAACACCTTTTTCAGATTTAGATGTCATCCTTGTTTGAAAACTGCGTATTGCAGCAAAAGGGATACCTAAATTTTGATCAAAAACTTCAGACCAAGCACCATATTTATCGCCAGGGTCGGCAGAAGTCTGAACAAGAATTGACCCATCAGGTTGAACATTTAGTCTTCTTATCGCTGCGTCTTGCAGGCGACTTGAATTACCAGTATTTCGGATATTACTAATTATGCGGTGTGCATAGTTTGGGGGGATTCTTACAGTAAGTGACATTAGACTTTCTCAAACGGGGTTAACGCATAGACATTTTTTCTAACACGTTTCTTAGGTTGCTTTACTTCCGGTATTTGATTTAGCCCTTTAAAACTACCCTCGACTTGACGCAAATATCTTTTTGCGGTGTCATCTAGTTTTGTAAACGCTAATTCTAGCGGGTGAGTTTGATTAGCCATAGCTACCCTCTTGCCCCTGGAGATATATCAGCAGCAGGTACGCGGACATTACCCGTTCTAGGTCCTGCGATAGCTGCTGCGGTTTGACGCATTTCATCTACTGATCCGGGCATTACAGGTCTTGTCGTTTGAGGAATACCTGTTCCCGGTGCTTGTGGACGGGTTCCAGCTTGATTGCCCTGTTGGAAGTTACCAGCATTAGGTAATTGCATAGCCCCTTGAGTATTCAAGATATTCTGCGCTGTTTCTTCTGGGGTAGGTATTTGTGGTCCAGAAGGTTGTCCTGCTGCCTCAATAATATTTTGAATAGTAGGAATACGACTTGCAGCAGCAACTTGAAGTTGTTCTTGTACACCCGGTGAGTTCAAGAATTGTTCTTCCAAAATCTTTGCTCGTACTTCTAACGGGTTACTTACTCCACCTTTGCGTAAAGCAGTATCCAGATCAACGTATCCTGCGCGCCAAAGGTTTGACCAAAGGTTGAGTCTTCGTTCTTGTTCTTCAGGGCTGACTGAATTTATCCGAACAATATTGACGTAATGCCCTTTGATATCTGATGGTTTAATAACAGCATCAAGTACCCCTGCTTCAGTTTTGCCGAACACTGAAACTTTATCATCAATTACGTGTTCAACGATACGAAGTATAATTTCTCCCTTATCTTGTAAGCCACGTTCCATTGCGTCTTTTACCGCTCCAAAGTTTAGTGAAGCGATTCCTGCAAGGACTGCTGTGTGATAACCAGATGCTGCACCTGTAGGTCGTTGTCCTCTGGCAACAGCAGGGACTGTATTAGCCTCAATAGCCTCGTCTAAGAATTGCTTTGCAACTCCAATTTCAGATGGTGGTCGTGGAGTTTCTCCTACACCAACTTGTACTTGTGGTGGCTTAATATTTTTCGCACCGGGAGTATCGTCCCAAGCAGACTGAACTTCTTCGGTAATGCCGGGTGGTCCGGTGAACTCAAGGGTAGGCCACGCTGATTTACCTACAATGTCGATGTAATGAGATGCAAGTTGGCTTTGCGCTCGAATCATTTCCATAGATCCGTTGAGCAATCCCATATACAACTTTTCGGGTTCGGAGTTGCCAGTATCCAATCCCATTTGAGGCCAGTACATAATCCACGGTAATCGTCCATAACCGTGTCGGCGTGGCTCCATAACCCATTCGTTATCTGCTACATAAGCTACTTGTGAATGAGTCCAAACTTCTTGAAAGTTGACAAACCCCTTTGTATATTTGCCCCATTCAGGGAAGTGAGCCTGAACCCACTCTGCATCAACTTGATATTCGTATATAACCCAACGTGGTTGAGTTCCGTTGTTCATGTCCCATGTTAGGTTTTGTGGATTTACGGCAACAGATTTTATAGGCCAACATATAGATCGTTTTTCGATAACGTCTTGCACTTGTTGACGATAGTCAGGAGAGTTGTCTTCTCCGTGAGGGGGTGGTTCAGGAAAATCACTCCACTCGTTTGCGATAAATTCAATTTTCTCCCAAGCAATACCGTAAAGTCCTGCATGTTTGGTTAGTTCTCGATATACAGGAGAACGATGTTCAATCATGTGGTGTGCGCCTGTCAGGAATTTTTCCATTACTTCGGCGCGGGATTGTCCTCTTGGCCCCGGTGGGGGAACTGAAACATCGAGGAATTGAGGACTTACGTGCGATACGAGGGTATTGATAACTGATTGTGCAGTACCTAAACGAACCATTGTTCCATTTTCAGGAACTCCAAAGTCAAAGTCATTTAGGAAAAAGTCATCAAGAACTTCACATTGACTTTTGAATTTTTGAAAAAGATCTCTACCTGCTTCTGCCTTTTCTTTTACCCAGTAAAGAGACAGTTCGGGTTCGTCAACAGGACTAGCTGCTTCAACTTTTATAGCTTCTTGAGGGTCAATAGTAAAATCGAGAACCATTGTTTATTTCATCTCTACAAAATCTGTTTCTTGCTCCAAGATTTTCAATCGTTCTTTAGATTTTTTAGCCTTGTACATTGTCATAAATCTACTAGGTCTTGCAGCGGGCTTTGGACGCAAGGGGTTTATTCGCCTTATAGGACGTAAATAATCATACTCGTCATTATCATAACCCGGAGGGTCACATGCCATCAATGCTAACAGTTCTGCATCCACCCAGTCATCGTGTTCGTTTGTTTCATTATAAAAAACATAACTTCCGTTACCACCAGGTCGGATACTAATATCTTCTAATTGCTTTACAAGGGTTGACCAAGATGTTGGGAAACGGACATTTTCGTTCTCAAGGGCAATGTAATAGTTTTGAAAAAGCTGATACTTGCTTTGTGCGCTAAATTTGAATGGTGTAACAGGCATACCGCTATTTAGCAGGTGGTCGAAAACAACATCACCAAGTCCTGTTGAGTCAACCCTGATGTCTCCGATATTCCATCTTTGGATTTCTCTAGAGATTGTTTCTATCTGGCTAACCCAATCGTTTCCTGACATTTCGAGTGCATGTACGGATTCGCGCAGTTGAGCGTTTTTTATTACGAGAACCGTATAGTCTTGTTTTTTACCGAGGTCAAGACCAGCAACGTACCGCTGAGTTTTATCAGGGGCAAGCATTTCTCTAGAGATTGCTGCTGTTTGAATTTTGCTTGGCCTGAAGAATCCGCCACCGCCGTCGGGTTGTTTAGCAAGGTACATTCTTTCCCATACTGGTTCAGGCATTGTAGCTTTTTCGTCATTGATTGCCTGTTTTTGTTTATCTGAGAGAAAGACGTTATCAAAAGTTGTTGCTCTAAAGGCTTGGTAATCTTCTGATTTGTTTTCTTTAGCCCAGTTAAACAGTTTTGAGAACCAGTGGCTTCTCATAAACGGGGGAATACCTTCGATACATCCTCTTCCGAGTCTTCCTGACGAGTTCAGCATTGGTCGGAGTTTATTCCATGCTGCTTCTTTGATGTCTTGGGATTCGGTTATCCAGATAAAGTCTGGTCCTGCGGTCTGAAGTGATTCAGGATCGTCAGCGGATTTTATTTCGATATAGCACTCTCGTCGTGCGATTCCGGGTGTTTTGAGTTTTAGCCAGACGGATCTTTCGTCTTCTCTCCATCCGTCGCCTCTGCCACCGCCTTGAGATTGTTTACGTCGTACAACGAGATCTTTGGGCATGAACTGTTTGAGTTCGTTCCAAGCCTGTCGGGATTGTGCAAAGTTAGGTGCGACTACCCAAACGTGTATAGCAGGTTCGAGGGTATGTGTAAGATCTGTTCCGACAGGTATTCCTGCTGCATCTGCCATTTCTTTTGATGCGAGGAATGGAGACTTAGATGCTGCTGTAATAGCCCTCATAAGTTCTGTGAGTACAGCTCTGCCTTTCCCGGCACGTCGTCCAGCCCATACAACTTTGATACGAGCGTTTGATTCGTGGAATTTACGTTGCCAGGGTGCTGGTGTGTACTGGTATGGCATTTATTTTAGAATTTCTTCTAGTTGGAAAAGGCTAGATTCTCCACTCATGTCTATTGTTGCTCCGTTGGTGATTCCTTGTTGTTTTTCTGTGGGTAGGTTCACCATTGGTTCTATTTCGAGTAGTCCTGTTTTTTCGATCAGTTTATTTTCTGCTGCGGAGACTTTACCTGTTTCTGCTTTGATGAACGATGTTATACCAGATTCCATCATATAGATTCTTTGCAGTGCAGACCATTTGACTGGGAAGTGGATTAGGGTTCCAGATTTATTTTTGTAAGAAGCTGTTCGGTATTCGTAGTTATTATCAACAAATTCGTTTACAGCTTTTTTGAACGACTTATTATTTTCGATTAGTTGTGAAGTTCTGGTTAGTTCCCAGTCAAAGTCTTCACACATTGCTTCTAACGATTCTTCTCCAACACCGTAAGACGGGAGAGAAACAAAGATTCTACGTAACTTCCTCGACCAAGTAGGCCATTCAGGATAACCCAATAAAACTTTATCTCTAAATATTTCAGCAGGTGTTCTAGCTCGGACAGAATTTTTCTTTGGCACTTCAACCCCAGTCGCTATGCTCCTAGTCGTTTCACTACTGTAGCAGAAAACAACATTCTCAGTTTACAATACCAAAGACACCGGATATACCTCTTGTTTGGTTTGGTCGCCTTACTCGTAGAGAGTCCGGAGTTTCCTTTCTTGGCAGCCTCGCCGACCTCCTTCCTCCTGGACATTCTGGTGGGGCTGCTATTTAACAACACGTTTCAACAACTTTTTTACCAACACACCCTTAAGTTAACCTTAGGCTTTTAAAACTATACTTGTGACATTGGACAACGGAACCCCCCTTAAAGGGGTTCCTTATGTCCTCTATAGAGAACATTAGGTAATTAGGACTTAAACAACACTTTCTAAACTCAAATGTTGCTCTTTTTTAAAAATAAGACATGTCCAATAACTGTCCAACTTTTGTCCAATAACTGTCCAAAAATAACAAACGAAACTACCATGTTGAACTAGAAAATAGACACTGGACACACTGTCACTACAGGGCGTTGTCCGCTAATGTCCCGGAAATTGTCCGTAGCAAAACTCAGCACTCGGAGTGGGTACATATATATCTAATAGTGTCGCTACGTCTATCGGCGGTCTAGGCTGCCCAACATGCGGCGTGCGCTACCCAGAGAGCCTATGCTCTCTCTGGGTCAACGCGTGTTCCTTTAATAGCCAAAGAAGCTCCTACATGCGAACGTTTGCATTTGCGAATCCTTGCATCTAGCGGTAACTCACCTACCGACTAATCCCGACCTGCTCCCTAGTCGCTATAGGCCTACCTCCCTAGTACCTGTTTATATGTCACGCGTGAGTAGGCTATCTATAAAAAGTACTTTTGTACTCAATCCACAAATTGGTGTAAGTAATGCTTGACAGTGTAGTCATAGTCGTAGTAATATAGATATATCGAAAGTGATAACGCTACTCAAAACGAGTGAATGTAATACGCAATCACAAACGATATACGAACGAACGAATGAACGAGCTAAGGAAACAAAACCATGTCAAAACAAACTGTAAATGAACTAGTAATTGAACAGCGAAATTTCAGGACACAACTTTCACAACTTCAGGCAAAAATTAGCGAAGCATACGAAAAATTCGATATCGGGATGGATGACCTAGCCAACGAGCTTTACGACGAAAAAGAATTTACCGAAAAGAATTTCTCAATCCTTCGTACCAAGTTGCAAATAGTTGCGGAAATACTTGAGAGTAACTCAATACAGGCCTAACCACTACTAAATCCTCTGGGGAGAAATCCCCAGAGGTAAGGAGAAATAATCATGAACAAGTCACAAGTTATATCAGCATGGATAAATGGACGTAACGCCCGAACACCGAACGGATCGCTTACAGCATCCTCGGACGGAACGCTCAGAAGCTACAACCTAGTAATAGGCATCCATACCGCGAACGGTTTCATCGTTGGAGATTTCACAGCGTCAGGAGAGTACTTCTCAAATACAACATCTACTCACGTTGGGAACGCTTCAAAGGTTGCGCCAGTCGTACCAATTGAAAAGTTCAAAGTCGCCCAAGCTGAACTAGCATGGCTTGGCGCACGATTCTAAAAAGGAAAAAACCATGATTACCACAGTATCACTATACGACTTTAGAGACTGGTACACAAAGTCAGAAGCATATAAAAATAATTTTAGTTACGAAGGATTAGGAGACTTATTCGATTACCTAGAGGAATTAGAAGATAGTACAGGAGAACAAATTGAGTTTGATCCAATTGCAATAGCTTGTGAGTTTACAGAATGGGAGAACTTAGACGAATACAACGAACAAATGAACACTGATTACGAAACACTAGACCAGCTATCAGAAGATCGCACAGTCATACAAGGAGACCGCCAGCACAGCATCATAGACCGTGACGAAAAATGTAATCATTCATTCATAACCAACGACAACGAAGGATAAAACATAGAAGACAAAAATAAATAATTATTACTTGACAACGTAGTCGTAGTAGTATATACTATAACTACACAAGAAAAGGAACTAAGAAAATGACTAACGACATAATACAGCAACTTCTGGACTTAGGACTCACAATTGATGTGACTTGCAAAGGATACGACGCATCACTCAATGCACCGTACATCAACGGGATACCATTGCCTGATGACTACGACGGCGACACGCACGAGCATTTGCTGACGAGTTCCTGCAAACCAACCAAAATAACTAGAGTTCACTTAGATATCTAAGAGAAAAGGAACTAAAGGACTAAACCATGACACACACAAGTGAAAAAATAAATATCGGTACTGTTATTCACGGTACGCTACGCAATGAGGATTTATTGCAAGCGTTTTCTGATGAACTAGCACGAATTGATGAAACTAGATTTCAGGAAGTTATTAAACACGACGCGCATTTATTCGCAGAGTCTGCAAACTTGACCACTGATGAAATAGTCGAGGAACTAGGTGAAAGCGCTGACGATTTAGTCAACGATCTAATGGACGCGCTGAACGAGTACGCACCACCACATACATACTTTGGAACTATCGAAGGAGATGGTAGTGACTTCGGATTCTGGCCAATGAACCGTGTTAGCTTCGAGGATTGCGATAAACACGTTATGGAAACACCAAGCTACCTTCGTGGCGATACCGAATGGTTTGATCTTGATTGCAATGTGATTGTTCAGATTAACGATCACGGAAACGTCACAGTATCGCATCCTTACTGCGATCTAGAAAACCATAAACCTGGTGGAACTAACCTATGCAAAGTTGGAGTGTGCTTAGTTGCTGGCCACGAAATATGGTCAGCAGTATAAAGGAGTAAACCATGACTCACGAACATATCGGAAACATAGATGACGTTAGCTTTTATGAAAATGGTTTAGTAGTTATTGGTTGCGAAGGTTGCAATGTAACTGCGACAGTTCAGATTGAAGATAACGACTGGAACGAGGAAATAAACCATGAAAGACTGGCCAATGAACCGTGTGAAACAGAACTAACACTAGATGTAATAAAAGGTAACGAGGATTTATTAGCCAATATACAAAGTGTGATCGCTCAGGTACCTGAACTTGCAGTTAGTAATGCCAAGATTGAATACGATCACTGGTTAAGTCAACAAGACTACGAGGATCGAGTGACGTTGATGATATACACGGGATCGGTATGGAGAGTGAATTGGTCTAAGATTGTGGAGGTGATAAAGCTATGAGCAGGCCTACGATGCATGAAATAAAAGCATTGGGTCGAACTTACTTAGATGACTTTACTAGTATGGATACTTCTCAAGCATGGTTTCGTTTTCACGAGGATTGGAGCTTGAAAATTTACGATGATTGGGCATCTGGCCAGCCCAAGATAGACCTATATGCCAACATTAAAAACCAAGAAGTACTAATGGGAGAGCTTGATCTCAGTGAGTAAAAACAAAGAAGGAAAGACCAATGAGTAATGAAGTCAAAGAGATGGCCATCAAGTATGTCGAGGCTGGGCTAGGAATAATAGCGATTAGCCCAGGCGATAAAATACCTGTATCAGACTCCGTATTACAACCCAATGGGTCACGTAGCCCAGTCACTGACGTAGAAACTGTCCACAAACTTTTCCAGCTATATCCGAGGGCCGGAGTAGCTATCTGCACAGGTAAAGTTGAAGGGGCAAAACTTAACGTCACTGTTGTGGACTTTGACGATGATGAGTCATACGAAAAACTGAAAGACCAAATCCCTAAAACCAAAATAACGAAAACACCACGAGGATACCACGCGTATTTGAAATATATGCCTGAGATAAAACAGGCTACCAAGTTTGCAGGGCTGGACAAAGTAGACACGCGTCAAGAAGGTGGCTATGTAATTGCACCACCAACAATAAGAGGTGACGATAAGTACTACTGGATAGATGAACGATCTCCATTGGCAGAATGGCCAGAGTTGATCGAGATGCAAAACGAGCATAAGCCCGTCCAGAAGCCTCAGAGAGGCGTTTCAAACCTGTCTGGAGTAGTTGACCAGCCTACGTGGGTTTCAGAGTACCTCTCCAATGGTGCGCCAGAGGGTCAAAGAAATGACGTTGCAACGCGCCTTGTAGGATTCTTAAATTCAAAGAGGATTAGCCAAGATATAGCTCGTGGACTACTCGAATCGTTTAGGCTTGCCTGTTCTCCACCAATGGAGGAGCGAGAACTGGACAATGTTGTTCGTTCTATCTACTCACGCTACGTTCCCGCTGAAAATGATGTCTATGTAGCACCAGACCTAAGCGCGCCAGTGGTTGACCTGTCAATCGCTAACAGGCGAGTGTTTAGGTGGCCGGATGAAGATCTAGTGGTAGACGTAAGTCGCATAACGGATGATCGTTCAGGTGTGAACTGTCGCATACGTTTCCGAACTCATACTACACATTTACTTGGACCAGTTCGATTGAACCTGCTCTCCAGTTCTTCACGACAACAACTTGTACGCGAATTAAAAAACCGCAAAGATGGTGTCAACTGGACAATGGCATTAGATCAAGTTGGTCATCTAGTCACTCAATCTATGGAAGATGGTAGCGCAGGTGTGGACATGAGAACTTACACACCAAAGAATATCGACATGGGATGGAGTGTTAAGCCATTTGTTCAACGTGAAAGTCCAACACTTTTATACGGCACAGGTGGAGAAGGGAAAAGCACAGTAGCGCAAGCCATACTTTTGTCTAAAGCAACTGGGGAGCCATTCATACCAGACATTTCCGTAGGGAACCCAGGTGGAGCCATGTACTGTGACTGGGAGGACAGTTCGGAGAATTTTTGGAACTCAACAACTGCGCTTCTACGAGGAAAAAATAAAACATGGGAAGACGTTATTGAACCAGTGATATACAAACGGTTTAGTGGCGCGCTATCAGATCATGTGGACAGTATCCAGTCAGACATAGCAAAGAACAATATTGAACTGATAGTCATAGATAGTTTGATCGCAGCTTCTGATGAAGATACCAATGATGCTGTAGCTGCTAGAACTTGGCATCAGATTATGAGTTCATTCGGAATCGCAAGCATCGGAGTGACTCACGTTGCTAAAAATGGAGATCAACCCTTCGGGTCTATCTATTTTTGGAACCTTAGCAGGGCTTGTTGGAGTGTTGCTAAAGAATCCGAAGATGATAACAACACCATAGCGTTGACACAGCGGAAGTCTAACAACACAGCGTTGATGGAACCATTCGGTCTTTCTGTTGAGTTCGAGTCGGATGAAAACAACAAGCCAATTATGATTGCATATCATCCTGCCGATCTAACTGAAACAGAGAAACTGGCCAAACATGCGTCATCTAAACAACACATTACTTCTATTCTGAAAGGTACGTCATTAGCAATGTCGGAATTACTCACCAGTTTAGAAGAACGAGGAGTGAAGGAGAACACAGCTAGAAAAACAATCGCTCGAATGAAAGAACAAAAACTATTAACACAACAACCCAATGGTTACTTAGAACTAAAGGACAATAGTGGACACCCCCCCTTAAAGGGGGTGTCCTAAACCCATAGACATTAACTACTATAGTAGTGTATACTACGCCTACTACGAATAAGGAAACAATGACCACACTAAAGAACGAAGTACAAAGTGCATTACATGGTGCGCTAGATGAGATTAGCGACCATGCTTTTCAACGGTTGAATTGTGTTATCAAATGCGTCAACTGTTGGGGAGATGCTGTATCCGCTAGTGAACTAAACCATAACGAAATTATTCACCGTGACGATTGTGTTATCGGGAATATTGTTGAACTAATAAATAAGGAGATAAACAAGTGATAACTGAGACTACAAAACAAGTGCGAAAGCTACGTGAGGAAATATCCGCACGTGAACTCGCAGACATTATCGGTACATCTGCCGAAATGGTCAGGCGATGGCAACGAGGTGACGCACAACCTAGAGAAGATCGCATAAAACAAATCGACAACTTGTGTGTTGAGCGGGGTATATCTGTTGCACCTGCTAACACTAATCCGTTTGGGAGTAAATAAGAATGGCAAACATACAATCTGATGTCTGGCCTTATACCGTCAGCGCAATGGGTGACAAAGAAACTATTTTCGAGTGGAAGGTAGCTACTATTCACAACCATTTAGTTAAAAATGTCAACGAACACGGCTACGACAAGTATTCAGTTACATTTGTTGAAGATGAAACGCGCGAAACTAGCAAAGACGGCAAGCAATACCGCCCATACTGGGAACTAAAAGGGGACTGGCCTCAAGGTCAAATGGGTGGAAGACCTTTGCCTTACAAGGGTAGGCACTACCCACCTGGTACTAAAGTCAAAGTCAAATTATCCATTCGGAAATGGGTAAATAATGATGGTGTTGAAGGTGAGTCTCGCGAAATAAAAATGCCTACAAAGGGTAGAGATAACACCATACAACAAACCTTTATCGAGTTATACGACGATACAGGTCTTGCTCATCTTGAACAGCAACCTACTACTGAACCTGATACTGAACCTGTAACTACTGAGCCATACGTGGACAAATGGGACCTGAAGGACATTCATATCCGTAAGGCACAGGCTTTGAACTTGCTTACTGAAGTCCTTACAAGTGGTGACACTGTAAACGCTCCAAAGATTGTAAAAGCAATGGGCTTTACAGATGACGATGAAGCTGTAGATGCAGTTGCTAATGGGTGGAACTTATTACGGAGAGGATTAGCTATTGAGTTCCCTGTTGCAGTAAGTGACATGGAAGAAGAAGCAACAGAAGAAACAACTGAAGAAGCAGTAACCGATGGTGGCGAAGAAGTTACACAGGTTGATTGGTAATAGTTATGAATTATCCAGACGGAATGACACGATCACATTGGGCATACATCGACGGGGCAGAACACCACGAAGATTGTCCGTCTTACGAGGAAGATACAGACTGCGAGTGTGAAAACCTCATTCCATCAAAGTTTGATATTGAATTAGAAAGGTTAGGACTATGAGTTTGAAAGCAGCACTCGACACACTTCATGCACTTGAGTTAGAGAAGTCCGAAATTGTCGATAACATTGGCAAACTTAAGTGGGAAATACAGCGAACAATGGAAGAAGAAGGGGCAACTCTTTACGAAAACAAAGACTGGAAGGTTGAGATCAAACCGAAGAAAGAATGGAACGAAGACGCACTTGTGCCTTTACGTGAGCATTACTCGCCAGAAGAACTTGAAGGTTTGATGAACAAGCCACGACCTCGAACATACAACAAGACCAAGTTGAACAAAGAGGTTCGTAAAGGTGGTGAAGTAAGACGCATCATAGAATTTGCAATCAGTGAGGGCGCACCTGAATTGACTATCAAGGCTAAAGCGTGAGGGGGAGTTTTGGCTAAATGTAACCACTGTGGTGGCCTAATCATGTCTAGTTGGGATGACAAGCAATGTATTAATTGCGGTCGAACAATTGCAAAGCCACCAACATTGCACCTAATAACTGTTCACCTGACAGGGGGAACTGCATACAACCTTGATCCTGAAAGACCTAGCCATCAAGAAAGACTAAGGCGGTACAAAGAGTCCTGCCCTGGTTCTATCTACAAAGGCTATAAACAAGAAGGTAAGACCCGCTGTAAAGCATGTAAAAAGCAATTCCCAAACAAAGATAAAGCAGTAGGCAGTCACCGTCCTATTGGTAGCTTAGGTAAACAAATAACAGATGCAGTTTTATTTTTAGATGTAATAGAAAAAAGAAAAAGTAATTCCAAATCGTAGCTGGGAAAACTGTCCTAGCAGTTTGGAATGGATTCCAAAAAGAAAGGAGAATAAAAATTGTGGCTTTATTAGAGCTGAAATACATTGACCACCTGCAACGGCAAAACGCAGAAGATTTAGCATTTTACCCACTAACCACACTGGAAAAAGCACTTGCTTCTGGGCAGGTCATAGGATGTTATGACAATGGCGACCCCGCCGGATATTTATGGTTTGGTGCAACTAGGCCAGGCTACGACATAACTATCTACCAAGCGTGTGTTGATTACGATTCACGGAAACGTCATTTAGGATGGGGGATGGTAGGTGAATTAATAGATATTGGCAAGGCAGTAGCAGCACTTGGCATACGACTGAAATGTGCATCATCTTCAGAGTCTAATGAGTTTTGGCAAGCTATAGGGTTTTATTGCACCAGTGTTACTAATGGCGGTGTCAAAAGGGCAAGGATGTTGAATCATTGGCGAACCGATCTGACAGCATCCTTATTTATTCCAGAAACCGTAGAGCCATCTGTAAAGAAAACCGATCTATCGGCATATAACAAAATGAAACGTGCGGGTGTGGAAATGCCGTCAAGATTTAGCAGAGGGCATTATTAAAATGAAAACAAGAAGGAGAACCAGAATGAGATTCGACGGTAGTGATTATGAGCATGAACGAGACAGTCAAAGACTTGGTAATCAGTACGAGCGAGTATTTAATTTGATGCAAGACGGGAAGTGGAGATCCCTAAGAAGTATCTCTGATGCTACTGGTGCGCCAGAATCTAGTGTCTCTGCTCAACTAAGGCATATGCGGAAGGACCGCTTCGGCAACCACACAGTTGAGAAAAAGCACGAAGGGGGTGGACTATATCTGTATAGGGTCTTGGTTGAAGAACAGCAAGTGGCGATGGAACTATGAAACCCTACTACCAAGATGAATCAGTCACCATTTACAACGCTGACTGCCGTGATGTACTTCCGACGCTCAACAAGGTTGACTTGGTGGTTACGTCCCCGCCCTATGGCTCGTTAAGGGACTACGGCGGGCATGGTTTTGATTGGCAATCGTCAATGTTAGCAATATCGAAATCTATTCAAGAGGGTGGGGTGATCGTTTGGAATACATCTGATGAAACAGTAAACGGTAGCGAATCAGGTGACAGCTTCAGACAAGCATTATTGATGCTGGAACAAGGCATGAACCTGCACGACACGATGCACTACATCAAGGAAGGCGTGAACTTCCCTGAGTCGAACCGTTATTTCTCTGCACATGAATACATGTTCGTGTTTAGCTGGGGAAAGCCTAAGACGTTCAACCCCATTCAGGATCGCAAGAACATCTATGGCGGTATGAAGATGCACGGTACTGACCGACTAAAGGATGGATCTACTCGTCAGATACACGGTGAAGGCAAAGCGGTGAAGGATTACGGGATGCGCTATAACTGGTGGTGTATAGATAACTCACCGACAACCGATAACGGTGGTCATCCTGCGCCGATGCCTTACAGCATGGCAGCAGATCACATTGTTTCGTGGTCTAACTCAGGTGAAACAGTTCTCGATCCGTTCATGGGTAGTGGTACGACCCTGCGAGCTGCGAAGGACTTGAACCGCAAGGCAATAGGCATCGAGATAGAGGAACGTTACTGCGAGATAGCAGCCAAGCGTATGAGTCAGATGGTGATGGAACTATGACAACTCTTTGGGACAAGACTGACGTTGATGAAGTTATTGCTTCAAATGGAAGTGATGGCACGACACACATAATCGAATACCTCAATGTGTTCGACAGGGGGACTGCATGGAAGCTGTGTCGTGGCGAGAAGATGTATGAGTACGCAATGGAAACAGGTGCGTTTATCAAACCAAAGTTAATCTGGACAAAAGAAGAGGAAGAAAAAAGAATGATTAGCAGACATGATTTCAAACTTAATATAAATACAAATCGTGGATTCTATCCGATTGTTTACCCAAACATGGTAGGGACTTTGGCGACGGGTGTTATTCTTGGAGAATTGCTTTGCCCTGTTCCAGCATGTCTAAATAAAACATCGAATGGACACATAAAAAACTCACTCAGCACGGATCAACATTTGATGGCTGCTCGTATTTCGCAGCCATCAATAGATGCCCCGGACTTTGACCCGGACTTTGACCATGACAGAGCAGTTATCTCTTTTAGTGGAGAGTGTGGGCATGACTGGGAACTTAGGTTTGAGTCACATCACAATCTAAACCACGAAAAAGGTTACATAGAGATTTCGATTGCAAATGTGGAGAACAAAGCAGGATGACACAAAATGAATTAGAGGCAGAAGTCGTTGAAGATGACAGGGCAATCGAGTGTTCACGGTGCAATGAAACTGTGAAGCCTGAGTTCAGCCGATCTGGGCAGCACATCAAGGCAACTTGCCCTAACTGCAACCGTTACCTGAAGTTCGTTAGACAGATAGCGTTTGTTGGAAAGCCGTGGTGGCAAAAAGATGACTGACATACTTGCAATCGATCCCGGCACAACTAAGTCGGGCTGGGTGTTCATGGTAAACGGCAAGCCAGTCGATCACGGCTGGTTCGACAACGAGAAGATCTACACGTTGCTAAAGATGTACCAGTGCGTCGTTGTCATCGAGGACGTAGGGCATTACGGTATGCCAGTTGGCAGGGATGTCTTCGAGACTATCCGCTGGACAGGACGGTTCGACTACCTCGCCACTGAGATCTGCAAGCTGAAACTTGTCTATATGAAACGAGCAGATGTAAAACTGCACCTGTGCTTCAGTCCTCGAGCAAATGATTCAACCGTGCGCCAGGCAATCATCGACAAGTATGGTGGAGATCAGGTAGCC
>VTLG01015739.1_pt1 | contig 30175 bp, 31 predicted proteins | sample 4694571 | NCBI WGS metagenome assembly VTLG01 (sample SAMN12604809, study PRJNA352737) | marine metagenome | biome: ENVO:00000447; feature: ENVO:00000209|ENVO:00000569|ENVO:01000036; material: ENVO:00002151; isolation source: viral sequences binned using virsorter ...
AATTTATGAAAATCCTATGTGATGCAGACTTCATCGTCTACAAAGCATGTGCGGCTGCGGAAAGTGAAGTGGACTTTGGTAACGATGTTATCCTTGTCACTTCTAACTTTAGCGATGCATACAATGCAACAAAGCGAGAACTTACCAAGATTGAAAACAAACTTGGGGCATTCTCTGATATAATACTGTTCTTTTCGGACAGTACAAATTTTAGAAAAAAAATTTTACCAGAATACAAGGGTCATCGTAATCGAAAAAAACCTTGTGGATACAAGCGTGTAATAGAGGCTTTAAAGAAAGAGTATAAGGTTATTATTAAACCTGGACTTGAAGCCGATGATACCATGGGCATTTATGCCACGAAATATCCTGGTAATATAATAGCCTCACCTGATAAGGATATGAGGCAAATACCTGGTCAATTATATAACTTTGATGAGACTTTCACAATCGATTCGGATGAGGGTGCTAAATGGCATCTGATTCAGAGTTGTGCTGGAGATCAAACTGATGGTTATAGTGGAGTACCTGGTATTGGAGTTAAAAGAGCTACAACTATTTTTGAAGAGAAAGGTTATAGCTGGAAGACAGTTCTTGAAATGTTTGAAGAGAAAGGATATTCTCAAGAGACTGCTTTAGTTAACGCTAGGCTCGCAAGAATCTTAACAGTAGATGATTATGACTTCGACACAAAACAACCTAAACTTTGGTCCCCCTCCTCCGATTACAAAATTAACGATGGAGCAGGATCTACAAATGAGGGTGCTAGAAGACAAACTAAATAGTGGCAATGTTAAGTATGAAGATGTTGTCACTATCTTTCTTGCCATGCAAAGACAAAACTTTGTCATGGGAAATTCCATCAAAAATTTAATAGACAAATGGCCAAAGGTCCAGACTACTATCAACGAGGTTCCTGCGATGTTTGGGATTTTATTAGAGAACAAGGACTAAACTTCCACCTCGGTAATGCTATCAAGTATATAGCAAGAGCAGGTTACAAAGAGGATAAAATCCAAGATTTAGAAAAAGCTATTCACTATTTAGAAAACGAACTCCACCATGAACAAAACATTCTTATCAAATCAGGCGAAGGAATTCCGATCCAAGTACAATCTGAAGAGCTCCCCGGAGAGACGAGCTACTTCATATCAGAAAAATCTGATTGTTGAGGAGTATGCTGAATTCATTGAAGCTGATAGTATGTTGTTTAGAAATAATCCAGAGTTCTTTGAGAATACATTAAAGGAATTAGCTGATTTAGTATATGTATGTTATCAATACGCTGAGAATATGGGTTGGTCCTTAGATGAAGCATTAGATAGAGTACATAAAAGTAATATGTCCAAGCTCGATGAGGACGGTAAACCAATATATCGAGAAGATGGAAAGGTTCTTAAAGGACCAAATTATAAACCACCTAGTCTTACAGATTTAATCTAATGTCAGAACTTATCTCCCGCACTGGTCGGGTCCAACAATGGTTGGATAACCCAGAATCAAGACTTCCAGTGAGTTGTACTGTCTTTGTCGTTGAGGATTCCATGGAGGGTCCAGAGGGCATTGAGGCTAGCTGGAGATTTGCTTCTCATGCATTGAGGCATGGGGCAGGGTGTGCAGTACACCTATCTAAACTCAGACCCAAAGGTCACGAGAATGGTAAAGGCTTAACAGCCAGTGGTCCAGTCTCATTTGCAAAAATTTATTCTACTTTAAATGAAACACTTAGAAGGGGTGGCCATTATAAGAACGGTGCGATTGTTGCCCATTTGGATATTAATCACCCCGATATTATTGAGTTCGTGCAGCTTCCAAGACATGATGCTCCGTGGATTAAACGTACCGTCGATCTCGACGCCGGACTTTGGAACTCAACAGACTCCAGAGTTAAAGACGCCATCCTTGAAGGAATCAAATCCGGTGACATCTGGCTTAACAAAATAAAATATGATGACAAAGGACAAAGAATATACGGGAATGTCTGTCTTGAGGTTTACCTGCCCTCACGAGGAACATGCTTGCTCCAGCATTGCAATCTCGCAGCTGTTACACCACGGAATATCAAAGAGGCTTTCGCTCAAGGTATGTCCGAGTTGTGCGATCTCCATAGCAGAACAGGTGTTGGAGGGACTGGAGAATACTTATCCCCGGACAAAGATAGGCAAGTCGGGCTCGGAATGCTTGGCTTGGCCAACCTCCTCAGACGGTACAACGTAACTTATAAACAGTTTGGGGAAGCTTTAGATGCTGTTAATCACAGATTACCACATGATGAAGGTCATGCTTTAGAAATAGCCTATGCTTTAAGAGAAGGTATCGAAGGCGCAGCATACATAGCGAAAAATAATAATATGGTGAGAGCTTTTGCTATAGCTCCCACTGCCTCCTGTTCATATAGGAGTAAGGATCTGGATGGCTTTACAGCTACACCAGAAATAGCACCACCTATAGCTCGAAGTGTGGACCGTGATAGCGGCACATTTGGAGTACAACATTATGATTATGGTGATGTAGAAATTGCCAGTGAAGTTGGTTGGGACAACTATAAAAGAGTTGCTGACCAGATAATGATTATGTTAGATAATACGGGACTTCTTCACGGGTATTCCTTTAATTCATGGTCCGACGTCGTGACCTATGATAGGAATTTTGTTGAAGAGTGGTTACTATCACCCCAGACCTCCCTTTACTATTCCCTGCAAGTAATGGGCGACGTACAGGATAAGAGCGATGCGTATGCAGCATTAGAACAAGCCGAAGTCGATGATTACTTACAGGATATTCTCGGAAACGAGCCAATAACCTGTGACTGTCAAGAATGATGAGACAACATCCCTATGATAAATTATTAGACCGCAAACGCAAGTGGTCTCCTGTAAAACCCACCAAAGGCGAGGTAAAAGAAGGTGCCGAAGAAACCATTAAACGTGCTCTCTCAATACGCCATATGGAGCTCCCTGTTGGAGCGTTCATTCGTGAAGGCTTGGAGAAGAGTGTTCCCGATAATGCCAGAAAACTCCTTGAATCGAATGTTGAAGATGAGGAAAGGCACGATCTCGCATTGGGATATATAGCAGATGTACATAAAGTAAATGAAAAAGACGAGAAGGAGGGTAAGTTATTAAGAGATGCATGGATTGCACATCCTGATCATACAATTACCAAAGCTTTGGTCGCAGAACGGGCCATCTTCTTCGTTCTACTCCCTTTGTTTAGGTTTAATGGGGATGCTGCTCTTCGTACAGTATCTGCCGATATCTCCAGGGACGAGCAGATCCATGTCGGAACGAATACTCTTGTATGTTCTGAGTTGGGTTTATCTGCTTCTCCTTCTTTGGATAAACTTAGGAAGGCCACCATTAACTGGGTACTTGAACCTCTAGGTATAAATACCTACGATAAATATTTGGACAAAAAATTCTGGCTGGATGCTAGTGATCGCTTAATGTACGAAGGGAAAGCTCCTGAGTTTTCCGAGACTAAGCGAGCTCGTATGCCAGCATTCTTTGAGCATAGCAATGTCAATCTCCCTAAATACGCTTAAGCTTCACAACGAAAGAGTTGATGAACTGTTTAAGAAAGTGGAGGACAATTTCAAATGGAATCCTGTCCACCCAAAAGAATCAATTGAATCAATCATGTACCGCTCAGGCCAGGCCAGTGTGGTAGAATATATAAGAAACTTATTGGAGGAAGAAAACTAATGTGCGTAGGAGCACTCTTTGGTGGAGGTAGGCAACCTTCAGTTGTAGCCCCACCACAACGACAAACTGTTGCACCAACCGTTAAGTCAGCAGCACCACAGGCTGAATATTTAGAGCCAGAAAAAATCAAAGAAAAAACTGGTGATGATGAGAAGGTTGACACTAAGAAAAAGAAAGCTTTAGAAGTTAAGAAAGTTAAAGAAGGTGTAAAAGAATTCTCTTCTATTGATGAGAAGTCTATGCCTCAAGGACCAGAAGGTGGGGTGAATATATAATGTGCTTAGGAGGAGGCGGCGGCGCAGCTCCAACTTGGCAACCTCCAAAGCCTAGAGTTATACCTCCAGGCCCAGAGTCACCTGAAGATAAGGTGAATAATCAAGAGGTTACCAATATAAATACAAGAGCTGATCAAGCTGCAAAGAGAAACGCTAATCGTGGTGCTCAAGCAACAGGACAATCCAAAACTATAAGAGATAAGGCATATTAACATGTGTGCAGGTGGAATCGTAAATCCAAATGAACCTTTGGGACGTCACGGGTTGGGTTTGACAGGGTATTTAATACCTAAACAAGACGACAATAAACCAACAACGACTGAGCCTGAAGTATCTCAAACAAATAAAGATAAATTAAAAACAGATGAAAGCACGTGATAGATACACCCAACTAACGAAAGGTAGAACGCAGTTCCTTCATACCGCAGTTGAGTGTTCTAGATTAACACTGCCTTATTTAGTCCAAGAAGATTTAAGTTCACGACCTGAACACCAGAAGTTACATACTCCATGGCAGTCAGTTGGAGCTAAGGCTACGGTAAATTTAGCAGCAAAGCTTATGCTTGCATTGCTACCACCACAGACTAGCTTCTTCAAACTACAGATACGAGATGATAAACTTGGTGTTGAGTTCCCACCTGAAGTAAGAAGTGAATTAGATTTATCCTTTGCCAAAATGGAAAGGATGATTATGGACCACATCAATGCCTCTAGTGATAGAGTTGTTGTCCATCAGGCACTCAAGCATTTGATTGTCTCTGGTAATGCATTGATATTTATGGGTAAAGATGGTCTCAAAAACTATCCCTTAAACCGTTACGTTGTTAATCGTGATGGTAACGGAAACATTTGTGAGATCGTAACTAAGGAACTGATAAGTCGAAAGATACTTGGTGAAGATCTGCCAGTACCTTTACCTAACTCCCCAGGGGATGACGGTAAGACAGGATCACAAGATCAAGACGTTGAGGTATACACCTACGTCAAATATGATAAGAATGGTAGATGGGTATGGCATCAGGAAGCCTTTGATAATATATTACCTGGCAGTCGCAGCACTGCTCCGAAGAATGCATCTCCCTGGTTAGTATTGAGATTCAATACAGTAGACGGAGAGGATTACGGAAGGGGCAGAGTCGAAGAATTCTTAGGAGATATTAGATCTCTAGAAGGATTATCCCAAGCCCTAGTAGAGGGGTCAGCTGCAGCAGCTAAGGTAGTATTCCTGGTATCACCATCCAGTACTACTAAACCTAAAACAATTGCCGATGCTGGCAACGGTGCAATCGTTCAGGGTAGACCTGATGATGTAGGTGTTGTACAGGTAGGCAAGACTGCTGATTTCAGAACAGCACAAGAACAGATGGTAAATCTGGAGAAGCGTATCAATGAAGCTTTCCTTGTGTTACAAGTTAGACAAAGTGAGAGAACTACTGCGGAAGAGGTACGCCTCACGCAGATGGAATTAGAACAACAACTAGGTGGACTCTTCAGTTTACTAACGGTTGAATTCTTGATCCCTTATCTCGATAGAACATTACATATACTACAACGCAATAGAGAGATCCCTAAGATACCCAAGGATATCGTACATCCCACTATTGTTGCTGGAGTTAATGCTATTGGTAGAGGACAAGATCAAGAGAGTTTAGTTTCATTCGCTCAAACTCTTGCACAAACTATGGGACCAGAGATCATGGCCAAGTTCTTGGATGCTGGTGAGTATGTTAAACGACTCGCAGCAGCTCAAGGTATAGATGTACTTAACCTAGTTAAGACACCTGAAACTATGGCAGCAGAGAAGGAACAACAGATGCAACAGATGCAACAGCAAGAGATGCTGAAGCAAGCTGGTCAATTTGCTAACGCTCCAATGATGGACCCAAGTAAGAATACAGCAATGGGTGAATTAATTCAAGAACAAAAAGATCAACTAACAAATGAACAAAGTCAAGGCCAGTCGCCCGACGAAGGTGCGTAAGAAACCCCTGCCTAAAGTCAGTAAACCAGAATCACTGGTTGATGAAACTGATAGAGCACAACCAACTCCTTTCACTACTCAAGCTCACATAGGACAAGACCCTGAGTTTGTAACAACAGTAGGGTTAGGAAACTTAAAAGTAACTACTGCTAATGGAGTAAAGTATGACGGAAACTCTTAATTACGATCCAACAGATCCTGATGCACCCGAGTTTTCAGAAGACGAACAAAATTCTTTAGAGGTAGCAGAGAAATTAGGACAAGAGGAGAATGAATTACTAGCTGGTAAGTATAAGAATGCTGAAGATTTAGAACAAGCATACCTTGAGCTACAGAAGAAGCTAGGTTCAGATGATGATGAGGTAGAAGATACTACCTTAGATGAAGATAAAGTAGAGTATGATGAGGCTGTAGTAGCTGGTATCGAAACAATTCAAGAAGCTTCGAGAGAATACTATGACAATGATGGCAACATTTCAGAAGAAACTTTAGGAAAGTTTGATGGTATGTCAGCTCGAGATCTTGTAGAAGCTTATAGAGCTATACAAGAGAACACTGATCCATCGGAATCATACCCTGATTTAACTGATGCTGATATGAACACAGTTTATAATTCAGTAGGTGGACAAGATCAGTATGAGCAACTTACATCATGGGCTGCTGAGAATATGGATGATAAAGCACTAGATGCTTTCAATTCAATCATAGATCAAGGTAACCCAACTGCCATACAAATAGCAGTAGCTGGTATGAAGGCAGAGTATGATACTCAAGAAGGATACGAGGGACGTATGCTTACAGGTAAAGCAGCTAGAACTACAGATGCATTCCGTAGTCAAGCTGAAGTTGTAGCAGCTATGTCAGATCCTCGTTATGATAGAGACCCTGCCTATCGTCAGGACTTATACGATAAACTAGAAAGATCTAACGTAGCATTTTAATTATGTCAAAAGCTTATGATCCATCGGCACGTAATGATGCCATGGTAGTTAAATATAAAGTCAATGCAACTGGAGACCGTTGGTTCATACCTTATAATACACCTGGATCTGGTGTAGCAGGTACGACTAAAGCTAATCAAGTCACACAGTGCAGTAAGGTAGTAGGTAATACTGCTGATACTAGTGTTGCTGGTGCAGAGGTAACCTAAAGAAATGGGTACCCCTTCAATTGGTAGTAAGTTAGCATGGAGAAAAAAAAGAACCGAGACACTCATTAATACTGGAGAAGATATCGGTCCTTATCCAGGTAAAACTACAAGTACTAACAAAAATAAAAAACAATTAAAAGTAAATAAGAAGTAGTTCTAGTGGCGGCTCGATTTATCGTACACCGCCCAAGTCGAACTCTTACTTATTTTATTAATGACAACTACAACTGAACCAGGCGGACGCCAAAATAGATTTGCAACAGAACCACAAGTCCAGGTTATTGATAGCAACTATTTTGATAACGCTGAACGTGTAAACGGACAACTAGCTATGCTAGGTTTTGTTGCCGCTCTTGGTTCATACATAATAACTGGACAAATAATTCCCGGCATTTTTTAAAATGGCAACTACAGTAACAATTACAAAACCATCAAACTGGCAGAGTTTTTGTGACTGGGTTACTAGTACCGACAACCGCATTTATGTAGGTTGGTTCGGTGTCCTAATGATCCCTGCACTACTAACAGCAACGACGGCTTTCTTGATAGCATTCGTGGCGGCTCCTCCAGTTGACATAGATGGTATACGAGAACCCGTCGCAGGATCACTACTCTATGGAAACAACATCATCTCAGGGGCTATCGTCCCGTCATCTAACGCAATCGGTCTTCACTTCTACCCAATCTGGGAAGCTGCAACCATCGACGAGTGGTTGTATAACGGAGGACCATATCAACTCATTGTGTTCCACTTTCTCATCGGCATCTCTGCTTACTTGGGACGACAATGGGAACTTAGTTATAGATTAGGGATGAGACCATGGATATGTGTAGCATATTCTGCACCAGTGGCAGCAGCCTTCTCAGTCTTCCTCGTGTATCCTTTTGGACAAGGGAGTTTCTCTGATGGTATGCCTCTTGGTATTTCAGGCACTTTCAATTTTATGTTTGTGTTTCAAGCAGAACATAATATCCTCATGCATCCTTTCCACATGCTCGGTGTTGCAGGGGTATTCGGTGGAGCTTTATTCGCTGCTATGCACGGAAGTCTTGTTACTTCCTCACTTATTCGTGAGACAACTGAGACTGAATCGCAGAACTATGGTTATAAATTTGGCCAGGAAGAAGAAACATATAACATCGTTGCAGCTCATGGCTACTTCGGTAGGTTAATCTTTCAATATGCTAGCTTTAATAATTCTCGTGCTTTACATTTCTTCTTGGCTGTTTGGCCCGTCACTTGCATATGGCTCACCTCTATGGGAATCTCCACTATGGCCTTTAATCTCAACGGTTTCAACTTCAATCAATCAATTGTTGATTCCAGTGGAAAGGTTATTCCAACATGGGCTGACGTGCTCAACCGTGCCAACTTAGGTATGGAAGTAATGCATGAAAGAAATGCACATAATTTTCCGCTAGACCTTGCGGCTAAAGAGGTCACACCAATAGCATAAACACCACGTCCGTTCATCCTTAATTGGACGCATGAATTCACAGCATGGAACGGGGCTGTGATAGTGGAGATTCTTAATGACTCTTACCTATCGTGGTGTAAAGTACACTAAAAACACAAAGTAAATTTAATGAAATCAATTGCACTAGCCCTAGCTACAATCTCATTTGCTTCGACTCCTGCAATGGCTGGCGTCTATATCAACGCTGAGTCAAACGCATCTTATACAGGTAATGACTTTACCTCTCGCACAACAGATCTACACATCGGATATGAAGGAGATGTAGGTTCACTTGGATATTACATTCAAGGTGGTCCAGCATTTACTGCACCTGATGGAGCTGATGGTAACACAGACTTCTCTGGCAAGGGTGGTTTATCTATCGCTGCTACTGAGAAGCTTGATGTTTATGGAGAAGTTTCATTCCTTACAGATGAGACAGCTGACACAGCATACGGTACAAAAATAGGTGCCAAGTACAAATTCTAAATCTTATGAATTATGGATAGCACTTTTTATGTCGCTATCCTTTTTCATACTTATAGAAACATTACATGTAAATTATCATCGTAATGAAGTACCGTGCGAGATCACGCAAAACTAACCCAGTACTGCGGAACAGTACATACGGGTAAATAACTAATACTTTATTTAAAATCCATGGCTTTTAATACCAATACAGTAGCAGGTACTGTAGTACATGCTCAACCTCACTGGAATACTAAGCTTATCGTTCCTAACGATATTAGTATTACAAGTTCTACAACTTATCAATCAATCCTTAAGTTTGATCTAGGTAAGTATGAGCGAGCAATTTTCCGTTGCTACTTAGATGCAGATTATGATGCAGATGGTGACCTTAAGTATAAGATCACAACACCAACTAACACTGTATCTTATAGAGCTAGAAACATGGTCTCTGAAGCACCTATTTCTGGTGCTGTTACAGAAGCTGTTACATTTGATGTAACAACTGCAGGTTCTCCTGAAGTAACAGTTGTAGCAGCTGATGGTGATTACTATGCCTTCATTGAAGGTACTATCACCGCTGGTGATACAGCTGGTCATGTTGATCTACAAGCTGCACAGAACACAAGTAATGCAACAGCCACTGTTATTAGATTCGGTACATACTTAGAGTACCTTAAGTTCTAAGAATGATAGGAGGTTCACCCCTCCTTCATGCGGGTGTCGATGGATGACGGTAGCTTTCCAAGCTAACCTTACAGGGGTTCGATTCCCCTCACCCGCTTTGGCTTTAGGCCCTTACGAGGATACCCTTAAGCTGTCTAGACGGTGGGATAGACCACAACAATAATTCGAAAAAAAATTTTCTCAACGTTGAGAGTATGTAAACCTATACAGACTCTTTAATATAATGGCTAACGCCACACAGTCAGTACTTGGTGCCTTAAATAAGGCGGTCTCAAATACCGCAGGATCTCAGGCATATGATACCAAGTATGCAACTTATTTAAAGCTGTTCTCAGGTGAGCTATTCAAAGCTTATGAGTCAGCAACTATCGCACGTGAAACCGTGCAAAGACGTACCCTAAAGAACGGTAAATCATTACAGTTCATCTTCACGGGACGTATGCAAGCAGCTTACCATACTCCTGGTGAGCCAATCCTCGGATCAGGCGATCCTCCAGTAGCTGAGAAGCAAATCCAATGTGATGATCTTCTCATCTCTAGTGCTTTCGTATATGATCTCGATGAGACACTTGCACATTACTCTTTGAGATCTGAAATCTCTAAGAAAATCGGTCACGCATTGGCTGAAGCTTATGATAAGAAAGTGTTTAGAACGATTGCTCTAGCAGCACGTGAAGCACATCCTATCACTGCATCACCAGGACCAGAACCAGGTGGTACAACCATCGAACTTGGAGCGACTAAGGAGTATAATGCACAAGCATTAGTGGATGCCTTCTTTGAGGCAGCAGCAATTCTTGATGAAAAGAACCTTCCTAAGACTGGACGTACAGCCGTGCTTAACCCACGTCAGTACTACGCTCTAGTATCTCAGGTGTCTTCTAACATCCTCAACAGAGACTATGGTAACTCACAAGGTAACCTAAACTCTGGTGAAGGTCTAGTTGAAATTGCTGGAATCCAAATCAAGCGTTCTAACAACCTACCTTTCTTAGCTGGTACAGTTAACGGACAGTCTGGTGAGAACAACACCTATTCTGGTGACTTCTCTACACACTGTGGTTTGATCTATCAGCGTGACGCAGCTGGAATTGTAGAGGCTATTGGACCTCAAGTACAAGTAACCGGAGGGGATGTATCAGTCCTTTATCAAGGTGATGTACTTGTTGGACGTCTTGCAATGGGTGTAGGAACACTTAACCCTGCAGCTGCTATTGAGTTAACCTCTGCACGTAGCTAATTATGTCACTTCGTCCAGGTACCGCCACTACCATAACTAGAACTAAAGGTAATTATGATACCGCAAACACTACTGATTATGGTGGCATAGGCAAGGTGAAGCAAACCGTGACGAAAAATCCTCCAACTCCATTGGAGTACGGTAGGCAACATCTTAGCCCTGGCAACATAGGTACCGTCTCTTAATTAATTTAATATTATGGCAGTCCCAACAGCAGTTGGAGAATACGGTTCTTGTCAAGGTACAGAAACACGTATTTCTCCATCAGATACAAGTGGATCAGGCAGCGCATCAGCTGTTGCTTCGACCACTAAAAACTTAAGATTAGCATACTCAACTGTAGGTGGCTCAGGTATCCTTGATACTTGTGCTGTCGTCGCAGGACAGTATACCTAACTCAATAAGGGGGGTTTCACTACCTCCCTTTTTTTTATTTATAATTCTTAACTATGACTACCACAACCGTTGATATCGATACCGAACTATCCGCAGTCAATGCGATTCTTGGTAGCATCGGACAGTCTCCTATATCAGGATTAGACTTTGCAAATCCAGAGATATCATTTATATATAATCTGCTCAAAGAATCTAACCAAGATGTACAAAATGAAGGCTGGACATTTAATATAGAATACCATATAAAAGAAACTGTTGGTGCTGATGATAAAATTATTATAGAATCTGATGTTATACGTATAGATAATGAAGATGCATGGGATAAGACACGTGACTTCGTAAGAAGAAAAGATGCTGATGGCTTATGGAAATTATATGATAGAGTAAATCATACATTTGAATATCCTGATGATGAGTACTTCTATGTAAATAAAGTAAGGCTACTTAATTTTGAAGATATACCTACAGTATTCCAAAGGTATATAATATATAAAGCATCTGGTAGAGCTGCTGTACAGTTAGTATCTAATGCTCAGTTACAACAATCCTTAGCAACTTTTGAAGCCCAATCTAGAGCTGCTTGTATGGAATATGAATGTAATCAAGGTGACCATAACTTTATGGGTTGGCCTGATGAATCAGCTTATCAATCTTATAAACCTTATACAGCACTGAAACGCTAATGGCAAGTGTTACACAGAAAGTACCTAATTATGTCTTAGGTATATCAACACAACCAGATGAAAAGAAAGTACCGGGACAAGTCGTAGACTTAGTAAATGGTGTACCTGATGTGGTCAATCAATTACAGAAACGTCCTGGTAGTCAGCTGGTAAAAGACATAACCACCACGAGTAATCCTTATGGGGATAGCAAAACATATGCTGTAAGTACAGCAGCTAATTCAAAATGGTTTAGTATTTATACAGCACATGATGAACAGTATATCGGACAATGTGCTCCAAATGGGGCAGTTAATATATGGAGATGTAGTGATGGTGCTTCGATACCCGTGGATTATTCCCTTGTTCCTGGAACGAATGTTGCAACTTATCTAGATAACACTGCTTTATCAGATGAGAAGTCTTCTGATATACAGGTATTAACAATCAATGAAACTACATTCTTTGTTAATAGAAGAAAGGATACAGCTATGAAAACTGGTACAGGTGATCTATCTCCTGCTCAGTTGAATGAAGCTTTTATTGAACTTGATACTATATCTTATGGTAAACAGTATGCATTAGATATATTTGATCCAGATGATAATACTACCTTTACACATACAAGAGCAGTTTCCGTAGAGGTTGGAACAGTATCCGATTCTGGTGATTATAGCGGTACTAGTAATGGTGACTGCTTAGGCATGGGTAGAGAGACAGTTGATATAAGTACAGGTACGGATAAGTTTGGTACTTCACCTCCTAATATGAGTGCTAATGGTAAGTCCAGACTTAGGTATGAGATGGATATCAGATGTACTCCACAACCTACACCTCCAGTTGATAGTAGCTATTCATATCATGATACATATCAAGCATTCCCTAGACTACAGTTTGGTGGAGAAGGTTGGGCAGTAGGAGATACACATCAATATACTTCAGAGAAGGGTGTAACTACAACAATCAAGATACTTAATACTACTACAATAACTTCAAGATGTAATATAGCTGGTGTAAGACCTAAAGCTACAGCCTCAACATCTGATGAGCATGTATCTACAGGAGCTATTCTTGGGGATCTGAAAGCTACTATAGATGCTATCAGTGGTACTAATATTACAGCAACTATATGTGGTAATGGCTTACATTTATATAGACCAACTCCATTTGGTGTAACCACACCTGAGAAGTCCTTGATGTCTATTGCTACAACTGAGGTTAATAATATAGCAGACCTACCACGTGTATGCAGACATGGATATATTGTTCGTGTTGTAAATAGTGGTGAAGATATGGATGATTACTACCTACGGTTCCAAGCTGAAGGTATTACAGCAGACATTTCTAAGAGCTCAACATATGCTAGAGCTGGTACAACAGTAACAGTAACTTCTGCTAACCATGGCCTAGCTAATGGAGATACAGTCTTCATTGATTTCACCAGTGGTGGAGCAGGGGACGGTCATTATACAGTATCTAACTCACAAACAAACACATTTGATCTAGCTAGTAACTCATCATCTGGTACAATCAGTGCAGGAGCTACTTGTACATACACTCCAGCTCGATTCGGAGAGGGCGTGTGGGAAGAGGTAGCAGCCCCTGGTATACAAGTTACCATAGATAAGGATACAATGCCTCTGAAGCTCGTACGGGTTAATCCAGGTTCGTATGCTATTAATGGTGGTTCTTCTCGTACTTATAGTAATGGATGCTTTAGATTTGATTATCCAGATTGGGGTGAACGTGATGTAGGTGATGATGTAACTAACTCACTACCAACTTTCATAGGTAACCCTATTCAGAAGATGTTATTCTTTAGAAATAGAGTAGGTCTACTCAGTAACGAAAACATTATCCTTTCTAGGGTTAATGATTATTATAGTTTCTGGGTTAAGACTGCTATGGCTATATCCAATGCTGACCCTATTGATTTACAATCCAGTTCTAAGTTTCCTACTAAGTTATATGACGCAGTTGAATCTGCAGGTGGATTAGTTATCTTTAGTGCTAGTGAACAATTCTTACTAAACTCAGGTGCTGAAGCTTTGCTTACTCCTGAAACAGCTAAGATTAGTTATCTATCATCTTATGGATTTAATTCAGATACAGTACCAGTTTCATTAGGTACAACTATTGGCTTCTTAAATAGTACAGCAAGACAAGCTCGTTTCTATGAAATGGCAAACACAGCTGCTAAAGAAGAGCCACAAGTACAGGAACAAACTAAAATTGTAGGAGAATTATTCCCTCAAAAGACGACTCTGGTAGCTGAATCTAATGAAAATGATATACTTTTATTTGCAACAGATAGTACATTACATACCTCTTCAAATGAAGTATGGGGATATAAGTACTTTGAATCAGGTGGTAAGAGATCTCAATCAGCATGGTTTAGATGGACTATGCCTAACAAAGTCATATTCCATTGTATATTAGATGATGTATACTATGCAGTATTAGGTAATAGTAGCAACGATAAATTTACACTAGAAAAATTTGACATAAAATTAACTTCTGATACTCCTATGATAGGATCTGCACCTGATGAAAATAGGGTGCATTTAGATACTAAGAAGACAATTGCTACAGGTGATATAACATACAACACTTCAGCTGATACTTCTACCTTTACATTAGGATCTGGATACTACAGTTCTAATACGTTAAGCGTATATTGTACGACAGCTGGTGATTCTGCAGGTAAGAGTTATGATGTACCAGCATCCGCTGTTACAGGTACAGCTCCTAACCAGACAGTAACACTACCTGGTAATTGGAAGACTTCTACTAAAGATGGAAATGCAATTAATACAGATCTTATTGTTGGGTATGAGTATGAGTTTGAAGTTGAATTACCTAAGATCTATATTACTCAATCTAGTGGGCAAACAATTACTTCTGAAACTAGAGGTTCTTTGATTATCCATAGAATGAATTTTGACTTTGGTGATGTAGGTGTTATAGATGTTACACTTAAGAGAAGAGGAAGAGATGATTATACCTATACCGTTGAATCTTTAGAATGGGATAATGTATTAGCAAGTACTGCAAATATTGCATCTAGTTATTTACATACTATTCCAGTCTATGATAGAAATGAGAACTTAACAGTACTATTAAAATCAAATCATCCATCTCCAGCTACTATTCATTCAATGAATTGGGAAGGAGATTACTCACCAAGATACTATCAACGTGTCTAATTACATTCACCCAATCACATTAGATGCTGCTTTATATGTAGCATCAAATCTTCGAGATGATGATTATAGAGAAGTGGAAGAGGGCCACGGTCATGACCCCCTTCTCTATATTCCTCCATCTGCTTTATATGGAGATTCAGTTTACTTTACTGTCCCCAACGGCAGGACTGCTGGATTAGCGGGAGTACAGGAAGATGGTAAAATATGGATGTTGTGTACCAACGCAATTCATTCAGCACCATTAACCTTTGCACGTGAAGCTAAACGATTTATAGAAAGTAGAAAAGAAGAACTTCTTTGGAATATTGTAGATAAACGGAATACCGCTCATCTAAAACTTCTAAAGTTTTTAGGATTCAAGTTCTTAAGGGAACTTAAACATGGTCCTAACCAATTAACCTTTATAGAATTTTGCCGTGTGCGAACCAGTATCAATGATCTCGATGGGCCTCAATATGGCAGGTCAAATAGGAGAACATCAAGCTAAAACAGCTGCTGTTAGAGAGAGTAATAATGCCAAATTAAAAAATCATTGGCGAGAAACACAAGAGTATAAAGTAACTGCTAATCTTGATAATGTACAATATCTAAATGATGTACAGGAACAAGAAATAGACCAAGATGCTACCTATGCAGCTATGCTAGACCAATGGTCTGAAACTGATATGCAATTACAAGGCATCTTTGCAGAACAAGATTTTGCTATAGAAGATGCTATTGTAGAAATGTACAAGAATTCTTATGCAGGAGAACAAACAGGTGCTACAGCAGCTAGAAGAGCATCATCTTCTGTTATGGAAATGGGCCGTAAGAAAGCTAGGGCATTACATAATAAAATGTTTGCTGTAAAAGAAGCTAATATGGCTAAAGCTAAATCACATAGAGCTGCTAAACATGATTCTCGTAAATTATTTATGAATGTAGCGTTTGCACCTATACATGGTTTTGCACCTGCAGCTCCTGAGATGGAACGTGGACCTAGTAAAGCTGGATTGATACTTGGATTAGCAGGTTCAGGTCTGCAAGGTTATAAAGACTACAAGGCTAATACAGCTCCTAAAGTGGAAGGTTAACCTATGTCTAAATCATACGATAGGAATATTGAGCGGCTTAAAGCTAACCAAGCTAAAATCTCTGCTCAAGAACGAAATATCACCACTAGAGCTGCTAAACAAAGAGGTGACTGGATGGTCAGGGAGGCGCAAGATATTGCAACTAAACTGACTCCTTTTTCTACAGCTTTACAAGAATGGAAAGATAAAGATATTAAGAAAAAAATTGAAGAGGGTAGACAAGAGTTAGAAAAAGCTAAGGTTGAGAAGGCTAAATCCTTATCAGATACACAGAGACAGATTCTAAAAGTTGAGGAAGCTAAAAAAGCAGCTGAATTAAATAAAGATATAGAAGAAGCTCAAGCTCAAGAAAAACTATTACAAGAATTAAAAGGTAAAATACTCGATCTAAAAGGTACTGTTGGTTATCCTGATGCTGAAAGGCTAGCTAAATTATCTCCTTGGCAACAGGTAGGGTATGTTCAAGAAAGGCTCAAAAACGGGAAGGCTGCTTTTGCTGATATGTTAGCTCATTCTATGCAAAATGGAACTGAGCAAATAGTATTTGGTGGTATTGAATTTAATGCAGCAGAAATTAAAGATAATAAGTTAGCATTTCAAATGAAGGAACAGGCTGTTCATTATTATTCTGATCAGATTTATAAAAACCTTGGCTTTGATAAATACTCCAAGGAAATGTTAGATCGTAGTAAGATACATGAAACTATCAGAACTGCAAAAGAAGCTCAAATAGCAAAGCATAGGAAAGAGTATAATATAGAATCCTCTATGCTTACTCAGAAAAAAGCTACGATTGCTTTCAATTCAAGTCCAAAAACTGGTGAAGATATAGAACTTTTCTTACTTACATATAGTAATACTGTTGATACCAAGAATGTAAGGATGGGTAATAAACGTGCTTTAGATGCATTGTTTGGTATTATAGCTAAAGAAGGAGCAGAACAAGGTGGAGATACTGCTATAATAGATAAATATAAAGATCTTCCTTTACCTGAAAGTTTAAGGCAACGTGTTAATGCTAAACCAGGTGCTACATTTAGCAGCCATTGGCCCGAAAGATTTAAGAAACTTCATCGTGATATCAAAGATGGGAATAGAGACATAGTAGATCAAAAATTAGAAGATAGGGAAACCCAAAAGAAAGAGATCGAAACTAAATTCTATGATGCTGTTGAACAGGCAACAATAAATAATTCTACTTTAAGTTCTCGTGACGTAAAATTTTGGAAAGAACAATTTAGAAATATTGGTGCATCGATCCCTGAAGATCTTAAGAATTATGAAACTGCTAGTCAAAGAAGCCAAGCTGACGATGAAAAACTTATTCAAGCTCATATTGATCTTAATGTTGGTATAACTACTCAACAATTAAAGAGCTTTCATCCTTTAGCTGCTGGTAAATTTAGAAAACAAGCTGAAGCTTATGAACAATCTATCTTTGAGAAGAGTAGTGCAGAAGATCTAATTAAAGGAGCTTTAGATAAGAACTTTGCAGATATGGGTATTAAGGATAGAGAGAAAAGCATGGCTTATCAAACTGCTTCCCATAATGCCAAACAGGACTTTTTCAAACAATATCATCAATACGTTGCATTTGGCCTCCGTTCTGACTTAGCTGCACACTTGGCTGTACATGGGGTCAAAGGAATTGATCAAAAGGACTTCTCTCCTGAACTAAAATCCTATCTTAAGGGACGACTAGGTGTAGCTGAAGAAATAAACATAAATGGTGAGAATAGTAAATATACTAGAGCTGGATTGCATTTAGAAAAAACAGTTGGTTCTGATTTTAAAAGAGCTAGATGGGCTATGACAGCTGGGAAAGAAATGCAAGAATCAAAAGAACCTTGGAATCTACGAAAAACAAAAGTACTTGGTGGTGATTATGGTCAAGCACAACTAGATGGTATTAAAAAAAATATAAAGGATTATGGTTTTTATCGTGGACTGGCTATGTCTGAAGAATATATACAATTTTACAAAGCTATTATGTCTACTAGAAACTTAAGAGAAGGTGGTTGGTGGGGTTTACTTCACGATCAACTTCTTGCGGATGATCCTAAAAGTGGAGGACTTGAACGTTTCCCTCCTCCTGTACCATCAGTATTACCTTTATTAAATAGAAAGGTGAAGAATAAACAGGGTGAAGAAGAAGATGTTGAAGATGCCGATGGTGTTTTAGAAGTATCCTCTGGTGCTATAAATGCAGCTAACCACGGTGCTGGGTTATATGCTTATAATACTATAACTGATGCAGATAATTACTATAATAATAAATCAAATGTTTCGATATTTGACCTACCTGATCAGATCCCAGTACATTTAGGAGGTACAGCATAATGGATCAATTTCATTTTCATCCTTCTAATTGGACTCCTGGAGATACAAAATTTGAAGATCCTCAGTATTATGAATTTATGGATAATATTGAGAATGAGAATAAGGAAATAGATTTTAGAACTGCAGAGGAAAAAAAAGAGGATGAAATAAACGAGGAAGCATTTAATCCAGAAGGAACAGCTGAATTCCCAACTCCAGAAGAATCTATTTTAGGAGAAGATAGTGTAAAGCCAGAAGATTTTCCTGCATCTGAAGATGGACCAAATCTATTTGAAGATACCAGTCAACCACAAGAACAACAAGAACCTCAGTTTACTGAAAAGGAAGCTGCTTTTCTTAAGCCACAATATAAAATTACAGATAAACAAATTGCTTTATGGGACCCTAAAAACTATTCAGGGGAACATAACTTAGAACAAACTTTATGGCAAGTAAATGAAATCCGTAATGATCCTGAGTTAACTGCAATATATGATCGTGATGGTGATGGTGAATATACCATTGTTGATAGATATGATCTTAGTAGGTTAAATTGGTCACCAGAAAAAATTCAAGCAGCTAATGCTAAATGGTTAAAAGGTTTAGAGAATAAAGATTTTAGCACAAGACATCAAGGCTCTTTATTACAAAGTCGATCAGAAGGTCCATTAGGTTTAATCCCACAATTACCTGGACAAATGCCTGATATCTTGATACCTTTCTGGGTACAAGATACAAACATGTCTAGATATATACATCGAAGACGTATGCATGCATTATCTAAAGAAGGTGAAGGTGATCGTGGAATGGGAATAAGGCAGAATATAATTGGACCTGCACTTGAACTAGGTAAAAATACTTTATCAACTCCTGAACGATTATTCTCAGTAGCAACTGGTAATGATTTTATAGGTGCCAGTACTCCTATTACAGATTGGGTCTTTAATGATAAAGATCCTATGTCATCTAACTCAATGTACACGGACCCTGTACAAAGATCCTGGGGTGACAGTGCAATATCTGAAATGACCTACTTTGGTCTTGGTGCGTATTTAACTTATGCTACATTAGGTAAAGGAGCTCCTGCTGTATTAACTAGAGCAGCTGGTTCTGCTGGACCTTTAGCACCTGTTTTAAATGCAACAGCTGGTGGACTTAAGTTTGCTTTTGGTGGTGGATTATTGCCGAAAACTTTAGCAGGACCAAAACAAGCTGGACTTGCTGGATTACTTGAAGGGAGTAAAAACTTTTTAAAAGCATCTCCTAGAACTTATGCTGCTGGTTTCGTAGAAACTTTCCCTCCAGCCTTATTTAGAGATAGACTTGAAAGTGGATATAAAGATATAGATACGGATAGAATGCATGTTGTTGAAAATCTATTAAAAAAATATCCTAAATCTGCTGTATTTGGTAGACAGTTACATGCTGGTATAGAAAGCCCATTAGCTAAACAATTCTCATATGCATTTGGAGTTGCAAATATAGACGGTGCTTTTGGTGTTGGTTTATTTGGAATATTTAAAGGGCTTAGGCATGCTAAATTGAAATGGGCCAAACCAAATGCTGCTCAATTAAAGACTTCTATGTCAATGTTTGACTCTACTCATTATACACAACCAGTGAAGGATGGTAGATATTTTCATGAACAAGCTAAAACTAAATCTAATGATATACAAGAAGCTGCTGAACAACAATTAAGTTTGTTTGATGATGGTCCTGGAAATATTTATTATGATCCAGACAATACAGCAGCTCAAGATTTCTCAACATATGGTCCACATAAAAACGGACAAGAAATGCCTATACAAGGTACAGTTGCTGAGAAATCTGATATAAGGACAGTTATAAATGATTTAGATGAAATAGACGGTCAAGTTACGATTGAAGGTGGTTCTCCAGGACAATTAGTATCACCAGTACAACTCAGAGAATTTAATAAGTTTGGTGTGCCAGATACTTTTAGACAAGGTTTAGTGAGAGCTTTAGTAGATGATCCTGTTTATAAATCACAGATACAATCCTTACCATCTAGAAAACGTACTATTGGTGAATTACATGGTGGTAGTTTAAAACGTCTTCAAGAATTACAAAGTAGAGATGCAGCTTCTTTATCACCTGCAGAATATTGGGGACCACATGTCCTTGATCAGAAATTAGGTATAACCATTGATGGTAATGAATTAGCAACTTGGACTGCAGAAAACTTACAAATAGCTGATGCTCTTAACAGTTCTCTTTTAAAAAGAGTGAGAGATCTAGCTGCTGGAATTAATGAATTATCAGGTAAAACTGATATATTTGCAGCTCATGGTGCTTTAAAAAACGTAGCAGATAATCTTGTACTAGGATTATCAGAAGCTAAACGTACTAGATATACCTGGGGTTTGATGAGAGAAGTCCTGAATGAGAGAGGTGGTAAATTAACTGCAGAGGATATAATACATATCAAAGATCAAACAGCTAAAAGGGCTAATCAACTACATGGAGAAACTCAAGAGCAAATAAGGCTATTAATGAGAATGTTAAAGAATAATGATTCTCAAGAATTAGCTGAAGGTATATTAGAAGCTTTCCAAATGTCTAATAAAATACATAATTGGAAAGATCTTGATGCTTTTGTACGATCTAAAATTAAAGGTGGAGAGTTTGACGGTAAGGTTCATACAGGTGCAATGATAAAAGAATTGCATGGTGTGATGGTAAGCAGTATACTTAGTGGCCCTAAAACACCATTAAGAGCTATCCTTGGTACTACTACCAATGCTTACTACAATGCTTTAACTGAAGCTGCAGGTGCATTGATACGAGCACCATTTACTGATGATTTAATACAGAGAAGGGTTTCTTTAGCTAAAGCTAAGAGTATGATTGAAATGATACCTGAAGCGTATCAACTATTCAAAGAAAATATAAATACCAAATTCAATGCTGATTTTGCTGATATAAGAACAAGATATTCAGAAGCTCCTACTCAAGAAGATTTAGATTGGGATATGGTTCTTGCATGGACTGAACGTAATGGTACTGATGGAGATAAAGCAGCAGCCTATATAACTAACCAAGCAAGAACTATGAATAATAACAAGCTCTATGGTTGGTCACCTCGTGTAATGGCAGCTACTGATGATACATTCAGATGGTTATTAGCTAGAGCTCGTTCAAAAGAAATGGGCATGCGTAAAGTTCTAGATGAACTTGGTGATAGCTCTGCAGATCTTACTCCTGAAATGATGAAGCAAGCAGAAGATATTCATTATAATAACTTACTAGATATAGATGGTAATATAGATTTAAGAAGAGATAAATGGTTGAAGAAACAGTTTGAAGAAGTTACATTAACAAGTGAATTAAGAGGCTTTGCTAAGGATTTAGATCGAGTATTCAACGACTTCCCTTTAATGAAACCGTTCTATCTATTTGCTAGAACAGGTATTAATGGATTAAATTTAACTCTTAAAAATACACCAGGATTAGCTCTTTTACATAGAGAGACTATTGATATTTTGCGTCATACTGGAGATGACTTCTCAGCATTAGCACGTTATGGAATAACCAATGCTAATGATTTAGCTAATGCTAAAGCTCTTATCACAGGAAGACAAGCAGTAGGTTCTGCTGTTGTATCTATGATGGGCATGAAATACATGTCTGGTCAGTTAACTGGTAATGGTCCTGCTGATAAACAACTAAAACAGAACTGGATTAATGCTGGATGGAAACCAAATCATATATACTTTGGTGATGTAGGATTTGATTATTCTTCACTAGAACCTTTCAATGTTATCTTCTCGTCTATTGCTGATATAGGTGATAATATAGAGCTTATGGGAAGCGAATGGGCTGAGAAAAGATTACAAGCTGTGGGATTTGTACTAGGCCGAGGACTAACTAGTAAGACTTACATGTCTGGATTAGATAACATGATGCAGTTAGTCCAAATGAAACCTTGGGCATGGAATAAAACTGCTGCTAATATACTGAATAATAGTGTACCACTTGCTGGTCTGAGAAATGAACTTGGTAAATTTACTAACCCACACATGAAAGAATTGAATTCTGATATGTGGACTTCTATTAGAAATAGAAATCTAATTAGTGAATATGCAGCTGGTGAACCATTAATTTCAAAAAGTGATATGTTGAATGGGAAACCTATTAATAATTGGAACTTTGTTGGTAGAGCATTTAATGCTATATCACCTCTTCAAATAGATTATAGAAGCTCTTCTCCTGGAAGAAAGCTTTTATTAGATAGTAATTATGATCTTAAATCTACAACATATGCTTATAAAGGTTATTCTTTTGTAAAAAATGCTGCAGTTCGAGCACATTTTCAAAATGCAATAGGTAATGCTCCTATAGTATATAAAGGTAAAACATTTAAAAACTTAGAAAAAGCCTTGGATTATGTATCTACACAGAAAGATATACAAATATCTATGGCTCAAATGAATGCTAATAGAAATAATCCAGCTAACTGGGATATTAATCCAAACACATATCCACATAATACTGTTATAGATAATCTGATACAACAAGCTAGATCTAAAGCATGGACAATTATTAATGATCCTAATCATCCAGGGTACGACGAATTATTAAAAGTAAAGACGGAAAAAGATGGTAAAACTTCTCGTACTAGAGATAATAGACAAGAGATTTTAGACCTAAGTTTCCCAGATAAAAAGATTGATTTATTCCCTAAGAACTAAATGGCACATACAAGCGTAACAAAAACACACTCCCAAAATACGGGAGTTGCGAATACATTTAGCTACTCAGGGAGTTTTGATGTATTCAAAGCAACAGAAGTAGTTGTAACATTAGATGCAGTAGCATTAACATACACTTCTTCTACTATAAATGAATCCGCCTCTCCACGTGAATATACTGTAGATACATCAGCCAAGACCATACATATTGGTGGTGCTGATTTATCTAGTGGTACGATCATAATAAGACCTGTAACAGATTTAGGAACACCTACACCTAGAGCTACTTATACTCCAGGTGCTTCTATAACATCAGCCGATTTAAACAATAACCAGCTCCAACTTCTACGGAAGGCTATGGAGTATGATTCGGATAAGATGTCAACAACTGGTGATACCATGACGGGTCACCTGACAATGGGTGAAGATACGACAATTATATTTGAAGGTGCAACAGATAATGCTTACGAAACTACTCTCACAGTTACTGATCCTACAGCTGATCGTACTATTACTCTTCCAAATGTTACAGGTACAGTAGTAACGACTGGTGATTCTTTAACTGTAGCGACTGGTATGATTGCAAATGATGCAATTACAGGAGCAAAGATAGCTGATGATCAAATTGATTCTGAACATTTAGCAGCTGATTCTATTGATGCTGAACACTATGCAGCAGGTTCTGTAGATGAAACAGCTTTAGCAAGTAATGCAGTAACATCAGCTAAAATAGCAGATGGTGAAATTGTTAATGCTGATCTTAGTGCAAGCGCAGCTATTGCTCATAGTAAATTAGCTAATGTTACAGATGGCCGAATCCTTGTAGGTAGTGGTTCTAATGTACCTACTGCTGTGGCAGTATCAGGTGATGTAACCTTAGCTAATGATGGAGCTGTAACTATTGCAAATGATGCAGTAGAAATAGGAATGATAGGTTGCGAACAGACTACTATATCTGATAGTGACTCACATATTCCTACATCAGGAGCTGTTGTAGATTATGTAGCAGCACAATTAGAACCATTTGGTGGTTTTGAAGTAATTGCTAATAGAACTAGTTTTCCAAATACTCCTCCAGCATCTGGTGTTGTAATTAGTATTTTGGATGCAACTGGTGTAGTATTTGATTCCTCAAGTACACCTGACACAACTGCTGGTAATTGTACAGAAGCAGATGGTACAGCTGTAACAATTCAAGCAGCTCCAGATGCCTTACAAGGCAAAACAATTGGTGCAGGTATTGGTCTATTGTGCTCATATTCAGGGTCTGGAACCAATTATACTTTCCACAGATTATTAGCTAAAGATGCAGATGTAGAACAATTAAGTCAAGATATAGATGACTTTAAAGCTAGATATCGTATTCATGCAGGTGAACCATCATCTAATAATGATGCTGGTGATTTAGTATATGATACTAATGCTGACAAGATGAAGGTCAGAAATGCTGCTAATAATGCTTGGAATGAAGTAACATCAACTGGAGAATTTAAGTATCTTGTGATGTGTAATCCTGGTACTACAAATGCTGCTACGTTAAATGGTAGTAACTTTGCATTTGATCTAAAGGAAACATCAACAAGTGGTTCAGCAGCTTCTGTAACAAGTGCAGCTCAATTAATAGTAAGTGTTAATGGTGTTATACAAAAAGCTAATACTGGAACCAATAGATCAGGTCTAGATGGTTTCGTTATGGCAGATGCTGATACTATTAACTTCTGTGCTGGAATCCCTTCTGGTGCCGATGTATTTATTGTACAAGTTGGTTCAGCTGTAAGTATTCCTACACCAGGAGATGATACAGTTACATCTGCTAAGATAGTAAATGGAGCAATAGTAAATGTTGATATTAATGCATCTGCAGATATTGCAGGTAGTAAGTTAGCAGATGATTCAATAGCAGAAGCTAAGTTAGATATACACGCAGCTCCTAGTGGAACTAATAAATTCCTTGGATATACCAGTAATGGTATGGAATGGGCAGTTCCTCCAGATACAACTTTAACACTAGTAGATGAAGATAATATGTCTTCTAATAGTGCTACTTCAGTTCCTAGTCAACAGTCAGTTAAAGCTTATGCTGATACTATGTTGCCTTTGGCTGGTGGTACTATAACTGGACCGTTAGTTATTAATGATAGTGTCCAAGTACAAATTACAGCATCAACTTCTTCATCAAATGCTATTACTTTAGATTTTGGAGCCTCATGTCATCATTCTGTAACTTTAGATGAGAATACAACATTTGGTGATCCTAGTAACGAAGTCGTTGGGCAATCTGGCTCCATCATAATTACGCAAGACGGTACGGGATCACGCACGGCAGCATGGAACTCGGCTTTCAAATGGGTAGGTGGAACAGCTCCAACTCTAACAACTACAGCAAATGCAGTAGATAGAATAGATTATTTAGTTATTGCCGCTGGTAATATACATGCGGTAGCTAGTTTGGATGTAAAATAATATGTTTGATTTAGTACGAATGGGTGCCTCCGCTGGAGGTGCCTATGAAATAGGAAAATCGTTAAGATTTAACTCAACAGATACAACAACATTATCTAGAACATTTAGCTCAGATGGTAATAAAAAGACTTTTACTATTTCATTCTGGATGAAAACATGTGTAAAAACATGGTCTGGTTTGTGTACTGCTGGTTTTGAAGGATCAGGTGCTTCAGCAAGTGGTGCAGAGATTTATTATGCAGGAGATGGTACTGGAACACTCGACTTTAGACAAAGTGATAATAATTCTAATACTTGGAGATTTACATCCAGTACTGGTTTACTCGATCCAACAGCTTGGTATCATGTGGTAATTGCATGTGATACAACTCAATCGACTGCATCAAATCGAGTGAAGATGTGGATAAATGGTGTAGCTGAGACAGCTTCAACATATACTGCACCTTCTCAGAATCTCGATACAAGATGGATGAAAACAGCCTGGCGTATTGGTGCTTATGACGGTAATGGTCCATACGGACCTTTTGATGGATATTTCGCTGATTGGTATGTTATCGACGGTACTGCTAAACAAGCAACAGATTTTGGTGAATTTGATTCGATTACTGGTCAATGGATTCCTAAAGAGTATACTGGTAGTTATGGAACGAATGGATTTTATTTAAATTGGGGAGATAATTCAAATACTACTGCTTCAACACTAGGTAAAGATTCTTCTGGTAATAGTAATAACTTTACTTGTAATAATCTCTCAGTTTCAGCAGGTATAGGAAATGATTCATTTGACGATACACCTACTAATAATTTCTGTACATTAAATCGACATGACGGTTCAGTTACATTAACTCAAGGTAACTTAGTTACTAATACTTCTTCTGGATTTAAACTAAGTTGTGGTACAATATGGTTAACAGAAGGAAAATGGTATTGGGAAGTTGTATGTGATGATACTGGAAATGGTTTTGTAGGTCTATCTGGTCAAGAAGAATTGATAAATAATAGGGGTGCTATGTATGATAGTAACTCTTTCAATATCAGAACTACTAACGGTAATAAATATGGAGGAGATGGTAATGATGCATCTTATGGATCAGCTATCTCTGACGGTGATGTAGTAATGGTCGCTGTAGACTGCGACGCAGGAAAAGCGTGGATAGGAAAAGCTGGGACATGGTTTGATTCAGGTAATCCAGCAACAGGAGCTAATGCAGGAAAAACTGGTATTACAGGACCAGTAAGACCTTCAGTAAGTTTATATGATAATGAAGATTATACTATGAACTTTGGTGCTAATATGTCCTTTGCACATACACCTCCAACTGGATTTAAGAAAATAACTCAACAAAATCTAGCTGCTGTTACAATTAAGGATTCTTCTAAACATTTTGATACTAAACTATATACAGGAACAGGTTCAAGCCAAACTCTTTCTGGATTAGAATTTAGTCCTGGTATAACTCTTATCAAGAAACGTAGTGCTAATGAAGATTGGGAGATACAAGATAGTTTAAGAGGAGCTACAAAAAGACTGATTTTCAATGATGATGTCAATCAATCTACTGTAGCTGGAAGTATATCTGCTTTCACTTCAGATGGTTTTACAGTTGTAGATGCTGGTATGACAAATGAAAATAATGCTACATACGCATCTTGGCATTGGAAAGCCGGAAGTTCTGCTGCAAATACATCTGGATCTATAAACTCAACAGTAAGTGTAAATGCTTCAGCAGGTATTTCAATAGTTACATATACAGGAAATGGTACAGGAGGTGCTACTGTTGGACATGGATTAGGTGTTGCACCTGAAGCAATTTGGATTAAATCTACAAGTGAAACACAGTTTTGGATTTGGGGACATCATGATGCTGGTTGGACTCATTATCATAGAACATCTGATGGTGCATCCGGTACTGGTGGACCTACAGATGATAATACTGTATTTAATGATACAGCTCCTACTTCAACTGTATTTAGTTTAGGGACAAAGGCTAATGTTAATTCAAATACTGAGACTTATGTTGCCTACTGTTTTTCAAGCGTAGCAGGGTTTTCAAAAATAGGTAAATATAGAGGTGATACAACATATTATCCTTTTGTTTATACAGGTTTCACACCTAAATGGATTTATAGTACAATAGGCGGGCATAGGATGGTTCAACATCTAGATGTTCCAGGATATAATACAAATACCACTGCTCTTTTAGGAAGTTATAATAATCTTGAAGAAGCAGCAGGTGGATTTTCTATGAATTTCTATTCAAATGGATTCGGATTTAATGCAAGTACTGGTACTAATAATAATAGTAATGGAGCTACTGGTTATTACATTGCTTTTGCAGAAGCACCTTTTCAATATTCTAATGCGAGATAAAAATGGTATTTAAATTAGATGGCAAAATATTACCACTTGATAGACCTTTTACATCAAAGGGTATAAAATATCCAGCTAACTGGTTACGACTAACTACGCTGGAAGAAAAGAAAGCAATTGGAATCACGGAGGAAGCTGATTAATGGCAAATGCCCTAACAAAAATTAAAGCTGATGCCTTAACAGCTGATCTTATTGATGAAACAAAACTGGCAGATGATTCTATAGATTCAGAACATTATAATGATGGATCTATAGATCATGCTCATCTAGCTAATGATGCAGTAGATGGTGATAATATAGGAGATGATGCAATCGGAGCAGAACATATAGCTGATAATGCTGTAGGTTTAGCTGCTATGGCTCATGGTACAGATGGTCAAATAATCACATATGATGCATCTGGTGCTCCTACTGCTGTTGGACCTGGAACGGATGGACAAGTACTGACCTCAACAGGTGCAGGTTCACCTCCAGCATTTGAAACAATTTCAACAAGCGATACTCTTTCCTTTAGAAATAAAATAATCAACGGTAGTTTTTGGGTTTGGCAACGTGGAACGGGTTCATTTGATACAAACGATCAATTCACAGCTGATCGTTGGAGAATGGTTGAATCAGGTGGAACAGGTGTAGTATCAAGAGGAACTTTTACAGTTGGTAGTGAAATAGCTGGTAGTGAGTATTATCTAAATTATAATGTATCTACAGCTAGTGACTATACTGGTCTTAAATACCGAATCGAAAATGTTAAAAGCATAGAACCCGGTACTTGGACAATCTCTTTCTGGGCCAAGCATACAACTAATGGACCTAATGGAGGATTAATAATAAGAGGAGATCAGAACTTTGGAGCTGGTGGATCAGCTGGAGTTAGTTTAACCTCACCAGCTGCTATAACTACATCAACTTCTTGGACAAGATACCAAAAGACTGTTACAATTCCTTCTATCTCAGGTAAGACTATTGGGGCTAATAGTTATCTACAACTAGAAATTGGTCAAGGATCTGATGCTACTAGTACAGCCTGGAATTTAGATATTGCTAATGTACAATTTGAGAAAGCTTCAACAGCTTCAGATTTCGAACAAATCGGTTATGGTAACGAATTAGCTAGATGTGAACGATATTATGAAGTTCAAAGAATGAATACAGGAACAGGTGGTTATTACGCTCATTCAAACGCTGCAACAGGTAATACTAGGTATCATAATATGTCTGAATTTAGATGCCATAAACGAGCCTCACCTACTGTTACTTTAGTAGCCACAGCAAACGTAAACACACCGACCTTATTCCCGAGTTCAACTCATATAGGTTTGTATCATCAAAGTGGTTCATTCTATCTAACTTGTAACCATGATACTGTTGTCTGGACAATAGATGCGGAGCTTTAAATTATGAGTCAAAATAAAGATTATAAAGAAGTAAAAAACCCAGAAGGAACTGCAGTTGTTTGCTATACGAGAAAATCTGATGGAGCTTATATTCCAAAAGATGTAGGAAATAGAGACTACCAAGAGTTCCTAGAATGGGCTAAAACTAACACAGTGGAGGCAGCTGACTAGTGGATATACCTAGAGTAATCTTACCTAAACCTCTAGATATCCCTCAGATGTACTTTAAACCGCCTACAGCGAATGTTCCGTCGTATAAACCTATGGTTATACCCCCAGCCGATTTGGAGCGTCCTAAGGACACTGAGGCGGAACCTACAACTGAAGAGCCAGAACCACCTAAATTAACGATTCCTGTATTAGATATACAGATGCCAATACCTGAAACAGCGGTAGTGGTAACGGCTGTAACAACAGCTGTAGTGGCAGTGGCAACTACCTCTGTTACTCAAACATTATTTGAACCAATTAAAAAGAAAGTACAGAAGCAATTACAAGCTAAAGTCAACAAATGGAAAGAAAACCGGAAGAAAAAAAGGGACTCATCCGAAAACTCAAAGACGGAATAGAGGACCAAGAAGCCCAGATCCAGATTCTCGGAACATTCGTCAGACT
>VTLG01004232.1_pt1 | contig 30164 bp, 49 predicted proteins | sample 4694571 | NCBI WGS metagenome assembly VTLG01 (sample SAMN12604809, study PRJNA352737) | marine metagenome | biome: ENVO:00000447; feature: ENVO:00000209|ENVO:00000569|ENVO:01000036; material: ENVO:00002151; isolation source: viral sequences binned using virsorter ...
CGTGATGACATGCGTGATTTGATGATAGGCGGTAGACGATAATGTGCGTAGAGCAGTTATAGTTTGTATGATAGGGGACTAGAATGACTATTAATCTAGCAGATAATGATCCACGGATTGAATATACAGTTGCGGATGGCAATTCGCAGCAAGTATTTACTGTGCCGTTTGAGTTCTTTGATGATGGTGATTTGAATGTTTATCAAGATGGCACATTAAAAACTTTAACAACTCATTATGTAACGGCAGATAATAATAATGCAGCATCAAGAGTCGCACACACTTCAGGAACTACAGGTTTTATCCACTTCACTACTGGAAACGTGCCAACAGCTTCTGGGGCTGACATCAAAATTGTTATCACTCGTTCCATTGATATTGAACGAACTACTGACTTCCCTTCTGCTGGGCCTTTCGATGTTGCTGCATTAAACACTGCGCTTGATAAAGTCATTGCTATTCAAGCTGACTTACAAGATGACATAAGCCGTTCATTACGCCTTACTGATTTTGATATTGACGCAACACTTACTTTGCCTGCTGTTGATTCTCGTAAAGGTACAGTTTTAGCCTTTAACTCAACAACTGGTGCGGCAGAAGCTGGGCCACAAACTGGCAATGTAAATACTATTGCCGCTATATCTACAGATATTGATACCGTTGCAGGGATTGCGGCTAATGTCACCACTGTTTCTGGAATTAATGCTAACGTTACTACTGTGGCTGGCATTTCAAGTAATGTCACCACTGTAGCAGGGATTCAATCACAAGTTACTTCTGTTGCTAATGATGCAACAGATATTGGTACAGTTTCTACAAATATTGCAAATGTAAACACAGTTGCAAATGATATATCTAATGTAAATGCTGTGGCTGGAAATGCTACAAACATAAATACTGTAGCTGGTAATAATTCTAATATAACTTCTGTTGCCAGTAATGAAACAAACATTAATGCAGTTAATACAAACTCATCTAATATAAATACAGTTGCTGGCATAAATGCAAATGTAACAACAGTAGCTGGGATATCTGCAAATGTTACTACTGTTGCAGGTATATCAGCAAATGTCACTACAGTTGCTGGTGATAGTACAGATATTGGAACATTGGCGGCAATAAGTTCTGATATCTCAAGCCTTGCAAATGCTCTTGGTGCTAGCACTACATACACAGTTACAGTTGCACAAAGCGGTGGCGTAAATGTGTTTTACCTTGATGGGGTTGCTAACCCAACATTAACGTTTGATCGTGGCAATACTTATATATTTGACCTATCAAACAATACTAACTCAGGACATCCCCTGGCTTTTAAAGATGGTTCTGGGAATAGCTACACTACTGGCGTAACAACAACAGGAGTGGCAGGTCAAGCTGGTGCAAAAGTTCAGATAGATGTTGATAATGCTGCTCCATCTTCACTGAGATATTATTGTACAGTTCATGGTAATGCTATGGGCAATACAATAAGTGTTGTTAATTCTAATTTGGCTTTGGTTGCATCAAATATTACCAGTGTAAATTCTGTTGCTGGTAACGCAACAAACATTAATACAGTTGCATCTAACGTTTCTGGCATCACTACAGCAGCCACAAGTATTTCTGCAATAAATAGTTTTAATGATATTTTTTCTGCTGGTGCAAATGCTCCTAATTCACCAAGCGAAGGTGATTTGTGGTATGACACAGGTAATTCACAATTAAAAGTTTATGTATCTGGCACATTCCAAATTGCTGGTGCTTATTTGCAGGGTCTAACAACGACCCACATCTTTACAGCAACTTCAAATCAAACAACGTTTACGACTGATGATGCCAACAACACAATGAATATTGTTGCAAATGGTAACACACTTGTGTTTTTAAATGGTATTCGTTTAGCAGAAGGCAGTAGTTCTTCTAACGATTATTACATAAATGGCAACAATGTTATTCTGAATAGTGGAGCAGCAGCTGGTGATGTTCTTTATGTTGAGGTATTTACAAAGATAAGCTTAACACAAGAAACAAGTCTTAATAATTTAGTTACACAGGCAAATACATCTGCAACTAACGCTGCAACTAGTGAAACAAACGCAGGTAATTCTGCTACAGCAGCAGCTACTAGCGAAACGAATGCTGGTAACTCAGCGACTTCCGCCTCTGGTTCTGCCTCGACCGCAACATCTCAGGCATCGGCTGCTTCTACATCAGCTTCAAATGCGGCAACTTCAGAAACAAATGCCGCTAATTCAGCTACTGCAGCAGCTGCCTCTGCTTCCCAAGCAGCGGCTTCTGCTGGCGGTGGAACATTAAAAATCACAAGCAATGATACTACAGCAGACGTACTAGGTAATAAGTTAGTTGCTGGTACTGGTATTACTGCAAGCACTTTAAATGCTGGTGGCAATGAAGACCTTAATCTTGCATTGAGTATGACAGAAAGCAATGCCACAGCTACAGCTAATCAAACAACATTTAATGTAACTTACACTGCTGGTTACATACAAGTGTTTATGAATGGTATAAAATTGATTGGCGGCGGCTCAGACTTTACAGCATCAAATGGAACAACTGTAGTTCTTGCAAGTGGTGCGGCTGCTGGTGATGTACTTGAATTCGTAGTCTTTGGATAGGAGTAAGAAATGACAAAGGCAAGACAAATGGCTGACCTCATTGATAATAACGGTGATGTTAAGCTAACAAATTTAGATAACGTAGCAGCGTTTCCAACAAACTGGTCAGCGGCCTTAGATGGTTCAGACATGGTGTTTAAATACAACACTACTGAAGTTTTCAAGCTTACAACTGCTGGTGCAGTAATAGCAAAAGACAATATAACAGCATACGGAACACCATAATGCCAATAGCGTCATCAGGAGCAATTAGTTTTTCTGACTTACGAACTGAGTTTGTAGGTGGTTCTTCTGCTATTTCATTTGCAGATTTGTACCGTGGTGGCTCTAATGTAAGAGCTAAAGCTAATGATAATACTGGTGTTAATCTTGCTGCTGCTGTTCCAGCAAATGGCCCAATAAGTGTTCAAAATTTTCTTGGTACAGCTAAAGGCTTTAGATTTACCTTTACATCTGGAGCAACCAATCAAAGTGCAGCAACTATTTTTGGTGATGACTATGACCTTAATTATCCAAAAGAGATTGTCATCAACGCAGGTGTAGAGCTAGGCGCAACAAGCACGTCAGAAGAAGCTCTAGAAATACCAGCGGGTGGCGCAGGTGCAATTACAGTAACGAATAATGGCACTCTCAGTGGTGCAGGTGGTGCGGCTGGTCAGGCTGGTGGTGATGCTTTTGAAACTGCTGTAGCTGTAACATTGATCAACAATGGTGTTATTCGTTCTGGTGGTGGCGGTGGCGGCACTGGTGGTCAGGGCAGCTATACAACTTCATCTACATCAGGCCCTATATATAGTTATCCTTACGGTTATAAATATACTTTCCGTCTTTTTATGGGATACCAAGCGTCTGGTTGGTGGAATAACTATTATTATGGTTCTGCTAACACAACCACTGGATTTACAGGTAATGATGGTAATTACTATTCGAAAGGCCCTTATCAAACGTATGATGACCCCTTCTATTTGTATTCTGTGTCTAGAACTACATACACTACAAATTATTCAAACGGAGGCACTGGTGGCGTAGGCCAAGGATACAATCAGTCTTTATCATCTGGTTCTGGAGGTGGCACAAACGCTGGCTCTGGCGGCTCTGGTGCGAGTTTTGGTCAAGCTGGTGGCAGTGGCGTAAATGGAAACTATACAAACGGTGCAGGAGGCGGTGCGGCTGGTGCATCTGTTCGTGGTTACAGTAATGTCACACTTACACAAAATGGTTCATTTTTAGGAGCGGTAGCATAATGCAGTACACAATAGAAGAGATTAATAACAATGTAGCTAAGATTCAATTTAGTGATGGCACATGGACGTTCTTAGAACTCAATGCCGACATAACTGAGGAAGACTTAGATAACATGGTGTTCAATATAGCACCGCCACATTTAAAAACAGGCAGTGGAACTCCATCGTTTTTAGCTGCTGGGCAAACAAGAACAGCAGCAGCAAAGCCTGTTGAAGAACCAAAAGAGGGTGGTGAATGAAGCCTGATGATTTCATCATAGCAACAGGTGGTATATCTGCGCCATTGTGGTTGCCCACTTTGAATATGTGGGTAACGCTTGTGCTTGGTGTTATGTCAATCATTTATGTTGGTTGGAAAATTTGGCGTTTATATTGGGATAAATAATATGTTGCAAGCATTAATAGCACCGATAGCCAATATTGCTGGTTCGTGGGTTGAGTCTAAAGTAGAAACACAAAAAGCTAAAACTGCTGTTGCTAAGCGTGTTGCTGCTGGTGAACAAGAATGGAATCTTGAACAGGCAAAGAATTCATCATCATCGTGGAAAGACGAGTGGCTAACAATTCTTGTAAGTATTCCATTAATATTAGCTTTTACTGGTAATGAAGATATTGTTGAGCGTGGTTTTGCTGCGCTTGACACAATGCCAGATTTCTATAAGACTGCCGTCGGCGTGGTATTTGCTGCGTCTTTTGGTGTACAGCAGTTGACAAAGATGTTTAAAAAATGAACATAGCAAAGTTTACAGAACTCGTTGCCCAACATGAGGGGCTGCGCTTAGAAATGTATCATGACACAGTTGGCGTACCGACTATTGGCTATGGTCATAACATGATGATGCCAATATCAGCAGAAGCTGCCAAAGTTATACTAGACGATGATATTAAAATTGTTTTTGCAGAACTTGATGAGCGTATGGATTGGTGGCGTGATTTGCCAGAGCCAGCGCAAATGGTTATTGCATCAATGGTATTTAATATGGGCTGGCCTCGGTTTTCTCAATTCAAAAAATTTATAACTGCATTAGAAGACCGCATGTGGGATAAAGCTGCACATGAAATGGAAGACTCACTTTGGTTTAATCAGGTAGGACATCGTGGTAAACATTTACGTGACATGATGTTAGAATGTAATGGGCAAACATAACATTGAAGAAGCATACAAAGAATTTGGCACAATAGAAAAAGCAGCAGATGCTTTAGGAATGTCAAAGAGCAAGTTCTACCGAGAACTGCAAAAGTCAAAACAAAAATCATACATCTTACCAGAAATACCAGAAGATGATTTGCCTGTTGAAGACATAGTTAATCATCTTCATCTGCGTTTTCAAAAGCGCAAGGCTCATAAAGACGCAACAAAATGGTATAATGTAGACATGCAGTCAGATGATCCTATTGGATTGTTATGGCTGGGTGACCCACATGTTGATGATAATTATTGCGATTGGGATTCATTACGCCATCATTTGTCCATAATAGCCTCACACACGCACATCTATGGATGCTCGGTAGGTGACTACCAGAATAACTGGGTTGGGCGTCTGGGGCGATTGTACAGCGAACAGGACACATCCCACAAAACAGCGTGGAAGTTAGTTGAGTGGCTGATAAACGAGATGAATCCGCTTATTCTCATTGGCGGCAACCATGACATGTGGTCTGGCGCGGGAGACCCGCTGAAATGGATTACGTCTGGTCACACCATTCGTGAAGATTGGGAGGCTAGAATCTGTCTTCGGTTTCCAAATGGCAGAGAGTGTAGAATACATGCGGCGCACGACATGGCTGGACACAGCCAATGGAATGCGCTTCATGCCCAAAATAAAATGGCTAAGTTCAAGGGTCACGCCGACTTGTACATTAGTGGTCACAGGCATAATTGGGGCTTGGCGCAAATCGAGAACGTGGAAAAGAAAGCAACAGCTTGGCTTGCTCGTTGTCGAGGTTACAAGTTCCATGACACTTATGCTATGGTCAAAGGATTTGATCAACAAAACTTTGGACAAGCTATTTTTCAAATCATTAATCCCCATTCAATGTCTCCGACAAACTGGACACATTGCTTTGTTGATCCACAGGAAGGGGCTGATTATTTAGACTATCTGCTATCGCTTCGGCGGTAACAGCAGCATAGCCTGCAATATCTACCCAGCTATCTGTATGATGTGGTGCTTCCATAAGTCTAGCTATCTTAACTAGCATCATCATAATGCCTACGTCTTCAATGTTAAATTCATAGCCAGTGTAGCTTGACCATAAACCAGCAATGCGCTCAAAGTTTTCGCTCGGCTTGCCGTAGTTTTGACCACGTTCAGCAACGGCCTGACTAGCAAATGCTAATATATCCTCCCTGTTCATACTTCTTTGACCTCAATGAAATGGATATCACCCAGCACAGCAGTCTTTAGTTGTGATGGGCTTTTAAATTTACGTAATTTATTTTCTGTAATAAGTTTTGCTTCTGCTTTGTTTTGTGCAAAAAAACAGAACTCAACAAAATGCTCAACGACAACGCCCACTTTGTAGGGCGTTGCATTGTATCTGTTTTTTGTTGTTGTGCGATTAGAAGGGTATGTCATCATCCACTCCTGTACTCATTGGTACGGCTGGTGACATTGGGATTTCAGATGGCCCTTGTGGTTCACCGCTAGGCGCGTACACACTAAGACCAAGATAGTCATTTCCAGCTTGTGATTTGTTTTTGTAAGCAGATATTTTCATATTGCCAAACGAACCAGAATAGTTGGGCTTGCCTTCTGGAACTTGGTCGCCGTTATCCCACAGCAATCCAAGTTCTACATACACACCAAGTGTACGCTTGCCGTTGATTTCTTTTTTGAATAACACCACACGCGGATTGTGTGGGTCGTCAATCTTTTTGACCCAATCTTCTATGTTGATTGTGCCAGAAAGAATAGGAACACCAAGACGCTCATCGTCCTCTTGTACAGGGAACGCTGAGCCTTTACCGACTTTCATTTCATATGCCATATATACACTCCTTAAAATTCAGATGGCTTAGTTGCTGGGGTATTGTGCGGCATAGGTTCTTTCCAAACCTTTGGCTCTGCCGCTTTGTTGCCATCATCATCTTCTGATGGCAGACCAAACGCAGCTTGCAAGCCATAGCGTTTGGCATAGGTAATGCCTGACCCCATCTTTTGTGGGTTCGATAGGTCAGGTGATACAATAGGTGTGCGGCTTGTCAACACTTCGCCATTGACATGCATGACAATAGTTTTGACAAACATGCGGCCAGTATCATCCATATCGATTAGCTGTGTAAACGTCAGACCATGCTGCCCTGCTTTGCGGCAAGCAGCAATCACTTCTTCCAACGTAGAATATGTTGAACGGAAGTGTGGGTTTTTGCCGTCTTTGCTAGCCTTCACTTCTTTTGCATGCCATGAAATAAATGCATCGGCAATGGATAGTTTTTTCTCTGCCATGTTACCTCCTAGTCAGAGTGGATTGTAATGCGACAAGCACCACGCTTGTCACGCTTGATAGTCAATAGATCACAATAGACTTCACGTTCTGTGTCTTTTACCATTGACTTTAATTCTTTTTTGACAGCTTCATGTTCTTTAGCTTGTTGTGAATAGTTCACAAATCTGTGAGCAGCATCCATGAATTGATTGTCTTTGCTTGCATCACGTTTGATAAGGCCATCAATCTTGACGTTAGACCAATCAATTTTGTTGGCATGATTCTGTACTGGCTCAACGTCAGACTCTACCATTTGCCAGAATTGATAGGCTTGTGTGCTGACATTTTTCCAATAGTCTTCTTCAAAGTCTACTATGCAATATTCCCATATATTACCAAAGATGACAGAGAACACAGCTTTCTGAAGCTCATGCACACGCATGTATAAGTGTACCTGTGGTAGATATGCTTCCAACATATCAGACATGCTGCGATAGCTTGCTGTATGTTTACACTCGACAATCATAGCTATGCCATCTTTGTCGTAAGCTATACCATCTGCTCTTGCTTGATAGGGAACACCAGATATTTTTTTGCGTATGATGTCTGGGCTTGGCATTACATCCCAGCCAGTACGTTTGGCAAGCCACTCCATGTTGAATGATTCTGTACGAATGCCAAGCTGTACATTGAACTCATCGTTCAGATTGTCTGGTTGAGTGCGTCCAGTTTTGACATGCCATAGCGTATTCCAATCGCCACGCACGATTGAATACATATCGGACCCGCCGATAAAACCTTTTCTTTCCATATAGACCTCCATCTATTTTGTATAGCAGGGTGAATAACCAAACAATAAGGTCAAACACCCTGCTAAAGCGCGGCCTGCCCTTTCTTCAAGGTACAGTCTCGACTGCCGCATATTTTTTTTATCACACTGCTTCTTGATAAGCAATGCATTTCTGCAACTCGTCACGCAACATAAACCTTGGGCGCGACTTCCAGCCAATGCCACCATCATTGATAAACTCTGACAGGCTAGGCCAAAACTTTACATTACGCTCAACATAACCAATCGCATCAAGAACGATGTCGGCTGGGTATTGTTTGAGTTTGTCCGCCAATGCTTGTCGCTTGGCGGACAGAACTTTTGGCGAGAAGTCTTTGGGTATGGTGAGCAGTAAAGTCATGGCAGTGATGCGTTGGTCTAGCTCTGAAATAGGTAACGGAACCAATGACTTAAGAACTAGCTCATGTGCTTCATGCAGTTTGTGCAAGGGGCTGTTGCGGTCAATGTGGTATGCTTTGACTTCGTAGTCTTTGCTTAGTTTAACTTCTAACTGAACTAACGAACTCACCCCATCTTCGATCATGCTCGTCACTTGTAGAACCTTTGTGTCTGGACTGACCAGACGAGCCAGTGCTTTTTCTTGCATTGAACTCGACAGCGTTAAGACACCACTTTGTATAGGCGGCGTCTGTGTTGGCAAGTCTGGCTCCTGTTGAGATATAGTGGTTGACAAATTTAATGACCTCAATGTCATGGTTGACCTCTCCATTTTGTTTGAATGCTAGTGCATTTATCTTCTTCATCAATTCAGCAGACGGCAACCAATCTTCGCTTAGTATATAAGTTAATGGTAAGTTAGTGTCTCCGTCTGAGACTACCTTGTCTCTGTGTGAGACTACTTTGTCTCCCTGTGAGACTAGTTGGTAGACTGTTGGTTTACCAAACTGTGTGCGCTGCCGCACAATTAGATTGGCATCTTCAAGTGACTCTAGCTTACGGCATACAGTTGCTCTGGACATCTGTGTGCGATTAGCAAGGGTCGAGATTGAAGGATAGCATTTGCCTGTCTTGTTGTCAGCAAAACTAGCAAGGCAAATCAATAATAATTTTGACAGGTTATCTGGACATGTAGCTTTGATAGCCCAGTTGGTATAGCTATATGTGGGTGGGGTCGTCATCATAGACCTCACCAAAGTCAGACCACTCCTGTTGCCAGTCTGGTTGACCGTCCTGTTTCAATTCTTCTTGATGTTGTTTTTCGCGCAGCTTATCACGCTTGTCTGGAACTACTTGATTTCGTGGCAGTTTCCAGTTTGGATTACGTTGTTTCATATTGACCTCCAATCTAAATATTAGCAACGTTGCTTGACAGAATCAAACACTTTAGGCAGATTGTAATCAGCGCAAGATTGACCTCCCTAAGTGCGCATTCTGTGCGTTGGCTAGGCTAACCTCCACCTAGCCAGCGCACAAATTTTTCAGCCAATGGATGTGATGCCTCAATGCATATAAAATTTGGCCCAGTTTTTTGTTTTAATAAATAAATATCTGCTGGTTGTGTTTGGTGTGTCTTTGTTAAGAAAGAGAAACCACGCCCAGTAGCTTGATACTTTGATTCAGCTACCAATCGTCCTTGCTCGGCGTCGATAGAGATATCGGACTTGAAGTCACCTCCCAGCGCGCCAGATAACGGTTGCCGCCTCGCGTCGCAGCCTTTCTCCGTGAACCAGTTGCACCACCATCTTTCGTGGTAGCTTCCTTTGTTGCGGCTAGATGTTCCCATCCGTAATACTCCATACAATCATCGCACCAAGTAGAACCACTAGCCATGATAGAAAACCAATGAGTTGTGCTACCACAGTGGTCACACTTGGCTGGGTTTCCTCTCTTGTCTACAAGTTTCTTTGATTTCGATTTGCGCTTCGAGCGCATCCAACCAGCAGACAAACATAAATCCTGACGGAACTCTTTTATATTGTTCCCATTTGTGTATCAAAGATGCAGCACATCCAATGCGGTGTGCCAACTCTTCTTGACTATATCCACGTTCATTGCGAATAGCTACAAGAGTTGTAACCAAATGTTGCCAGCTATTCGTATTCACTCTGGGCTTTGTGTAGTGTGTAAGTTCTGATCGCATCTTCAACTTTCATCGCTGTTGATAGACGCATCTCTTGACCACCCAGAGAACGATAGTATGTTGATGTAGGCACACCAGATAGTTTGAAGAAGTCAAGCAATCTCATCCCAGTTGGTGATGCCTGTTCGTTTAATTGTTCAAGATAAGTTTTCATAAAAAAATAAATACTTTAGTTGCACTAATGCGTCAAGGCCAGCCAGTATTGTGGGCTGGCTGGCCTTGCCGATGCTAGTCTATGACAATGCGTATCTTGTCTTCAAGTTGATCATGAAGATTGTCATTCATCCAATCTGTAATCTTATCATCAAGATTATCATCCATAACTGCTTCAGCCACTTCACGAGACACATTGGATATTGCATCATCTACAGCAGCTGGCATATCATTCATGACCTTTGTTATCTCGTCTTGTATCATTCTACGGATAATAGTAGTCAATGTGGGTGTATCATCAATTATCATTTTAGACTCCTCTTGCCAAAATAAATAGTGCATCACGTAAGACTGCTGCTTCACGGCGGAATATTTTTGCCGCTTCTTTGTGCGAGTAGTCTTCCTCTTCATGCTCTTCGTCATGCCATTTGGCTTTGTTTTCAAGGGCAACAATCTCTTTGATTACAAGAGTTTGTATTAGCCCATGAGCCTTCGCCCATGACATGTCATCCGACGTGTTGATTTGTGCAGTATCCATCTCCGAGTACCTCCATTTCTGCATCTGCTAGTCTTTCGTATTCTTCCATCGCATGCTTGATAAGATGGTTGAATGCTGGTGTGTCTTTGCCGACAATGCATTCGGCAACAGTCATGATTTCGTTAGGCCATAACTTGTTGCCAAGTGCTGTGCCAACCTTCACCAAATCAATGGTTGTTTGGTGATGCTTTTGCACTTGCAGGGAATCGAACATCCCCTGCTGTGCAATCAAGTGTGCTGGTAAAGTCATGATGCCTCCTTGATTGTATAAAGTGTTGGATGTCCTTTGGTCTTTGTTTTGATGACAACATAACGCTCATCTTTTTCAAACCGATATAGCGTTGCTTCTGCTGCTTTTTGTGAACAAGACCAGACTGCCATCATTGTGTGTATAGTCACAGGATGTTGGCCAGCCATAAAGACATGCAACTTTTGCATGCGTGTAATGTCACGCTTACTTGCCATGTATACAGCATTCACTACTGGTGTTGATTCTTTGCCATCAGCAAACACAAGTTGCTCAGATATTATTGGCTTTGTTTTGCTTGCATACATTAGTTCATCTGATAAACGAGCAACAGATTTTTTGATTGCGTCTAACTCTTTGTTTATCGCTGTTAGCTGATGCAATGTTTCAGTCTGTCTGTTGAGAACAAGTTCAACTTTCTGACGTAAAACATTTTCTTCAGCTACTGGGTCTTTGGTTTGAAAGATGCTCATGACATATACCTCCTATGCTATAGCTACATCTTCTGCTGTGTGACCGTTAAGTAGTTCCACAGCTTGTTGTGCGACTTTTGCCGCTTCGAACACGTACTTCACATCATTGTTCAATGCTTGTAACCATGATGAGATGTACTGTGCATGGTCATCTCGTGCTGTTGGTTCCAGCCCGAGTTGTGCCATCATGAATGACGCGCCCATCTCTGCAACAAGTTCTTCAAAGGCATAGCCTTTTTTGTTTTTCAGACCGAGGCGGTCAAGTCTGGATTCGTGACCTGTCCAATGAACAAGCTCATGTATCATTGTGCTGTAATATGCAAGCCCATCAGAGAAATCCATCCACCAAGGCATCCGTATTTGATCTCTTGATGGAATGTAACAGGGCGTGCATCCTTCTTCTTCCAAAATGTCAGCAGGGATTTTTCTTAGAATGCTATCAATTTGATAGTCTGGCTCATCAACATTTTTGTATAGCTCTTGCTTTGGATAGTAATGATCTGGCAAGCCAGTTATCTGTGATGCATTGAAGACAGAGTATGCTTTGGCATACGAATAGAACTTGTCTTCCTTGTTTTTGTCTTTGGCTGTGCCAAAGTGAAAGACTTTGGTTGGTGACTTTTGACCTTTTAAGTTGCCTCCAAGCTGTTGTGCTTGGTTGTAAGTCATCCAGTATGGATTGTCATAGTCACACATCCAAAGCATGATGATGTTCATGCCTCGGTATGGTACACCATTGTGGCGTAGTGGTAGACCGCCACCCATCTTGTTGTATGGACGCAACCATGGTGGGCATCCATCTTCAATCTTTTTGATTATCTGTTGTGTAATATCTGCGTACATATTGACCTCCATGTACAAGACTAATACAACTACTGCATAAGTGCAACAGTTATATTCATTAAGCTGGCATTATGCCAGTGTTTGCAATACGCCAACTGATAGCTGGGTATTTTCGCTCGAGCTGCTTTTGTTTCGCTCTACAAATACACCACTTGCTGTACTCGTCATAAGTAAACCAAAAACCGCCATCATAGAACTGTAACAGGTACATACGCTGCTCCCTTGTGTTGCCCCATAGTCATAAGCACAAAAAAAAGGGACAGCCTGATCGACTGTCCCTTTCTGATACTTAGGCTGACTTGGCCAAGATTTTGTCAATCTGTTCTAGCTCGGACTGACTTGCAGACGTGTTGGAGCCAGACTTTCTTGGCGGATTCCATGTTTCGCCTGTCAATTTCTTATAGACCGCACGGTCATTCTTGTGCGTATCTTCAAGCTCTGCCAATTCTTCTTCCATGCTTTTGAAGATATCGAGCTTCTTGGAAAGTTTTACACCTACGATAGTGCCTTTCCCTTCAGTGGCTTCATCGTCCAGCAGTTGCTGTCTGAGACTTGCCATGTCCGCTTTGACATCTAGCATAAGACCATGTTTGTATTCGATAGAATTATTGCTAGTGTAGCACGCATCACGCGCTTTGTTGATTCTGTTATATTCCCCTGAATGGTAGCATGCTACAGCCATCTTCAAAGTGTATAAATCGTACTCTTTTATCAGTGTTTCAATTTGCTTAGACATTTCAACTTCTCCGTTTTGCCTAGGTTTAAGATACGTTCTGTAGCCAGAACAAGACTAGGCCTGCCACCATCCCGCAATGCTGTCCAGCAAAGCTGCGCGTCTTCTCGAACTGGCATCGGCGAACAGCCGTCAATCAAACAGGGATGCCTGGCTGAACACTTGCAAGCCAAGCATCCAGCCCCCTGTCCGCACAACCACAAACCAGCTACGCACAACCTACCAGTACAGGGGGAACAAGCCAGACGGAAGTTGCTGGATGGCAGGGCGGGATTGTGGCAGCCTTACGTCGCTGTCTGGGTACAGGTTGTGTCTTGAACCTAGTCTTGCAAAACGCAGAAGTTGCTCCAAATGTCTTAGCAAATTGATGCGCTGGTGAAAGAGTCCTCACGATTTATGCACTTTGAAGTGGCTTTTTTGTAGGATGCTGCCATTTTCAGTTTACTGCAGGGGAATATAGGACAGAATCCAAAGCGCGTGTGCGTACTCCGCTACACTTGCACATGAATTCTGTCGGATACAAACTGGATCGTTGCTGTCAAAGCGGACATGCTATGTCGAAGCTGCCAACTGCTGGCGATGCCCAGCCGCTGAAGACGAAAGCACTGTCGTAGGTCATTGTAAAACTCCAAGAAGTGAGATAAAGCATGGTAGAAAATTGACCAGAGCTTACGCACGAGAATGAACGTCCTCGCGGTCTATTGACAGGCTAAACTGGTATCCGCCTCTGGCTGCAGCGCGGCTGCTCTACGTCAGTCCCTAGAACAGTTTGACGGAATCTTTGCTTAGTCAGCCATCAGAAAGGGACTGACACGAGCAGGCTGTCGCTTTGCCTTTGTGCGTTGACAAGCATAATAGCCCCATCCATATTGGGGGGGAACACAAGGGGGGGTTAAGAATAGGTAGTATCAATGAATGACATAGCGAAAGTGCGTCCAGTAACCGCCAAGCAAGCGGCCTTAGTTGATGCGCTTGTAGCAAATGGATGCAGTATCACAGAGGCCGCTCGTTTGGCAGGTTACGCAGACGGCGAAAGCGGGAGAGTGACAGCCAGCAAAGCTTTGCGCCTGCCGCATGTGCAGATGTACATGATGGAACGAATAGGCGAGACGCTCGGGCTGAATGCTACGGTTGCTAGCGCAAAGCTTGTTCAGTTGGCAAAAGGAGCCAAGTCCGAGTACGTGCAGCTAGAAGCAAGCAAAGACATCTTAGACCGCGCAGGCTACAAGGCCCCCGACCGCCAACTGACTATGCGAGCAGGTGACATCAGCGTTGCGATAGACTTATCGTAACGCCACGAAGATTGTCTTGCTCTGCGGGAGCAAGGCTATCTTTGTGCAGGCATGCGCTTACGCTTGCCTGCGTGTCACCTTGTAGGGATAGGCGAAAGACGGTCAGGCCAAGTCGGCAGGCGTGTGCGACGAGCTTGGCTTTCATGCCAAGCGGTCGCTCGCCCTGCCCTACGCGCATTACTGCGCGTTTGGCCTGACGGTACAGGTCACCAGCGACATGGGGGTCAAAAAGTCGGACGTGTAGCCCTCGACACGACCTGTTGACACATTATAGCCGCAAAGGTACTGTAGCACTAATGCAACAAGGAGGTCATCATGCGGTTATTGTTTATTTTGTTATTGTTCCCCAGCATTGCGTTTGCTGATTGCGTTAGTTCGTTGCTAGAGTCTGGCTACCGCGTTGAAAGGTTAGCTCCGTTCAAAGACGGCTCTTGTGGCATCAGCGACCCAGTAAGGATGTATGCAACACCTACCACAAATTTTTCATCGCCAATAACTTTGTCGTGTCCGTTTGCCAAGCGTGTTGGTGATTGGGCTTTCGATATAGGCGCAAAGCATATTACGCATATTGGTGGGTACAACTGCCGCAAGGTGCGTGGCGGATTTATGATGTCACAACACTCTTATGGAAATGCGATTGATGTAAAGAAGATAGACGGTGTGCCTATATCTAAACAATGGCGACATGCGTACAAAAGAGCGTGTAAATATTTTACCACAGTGAGAACGCCCGACCATGATGCTAACCATCAACATCATCTACACATTGACAATGGCTGGGGTATGGGGTGTATGTTCGATATTGTGCGTTGAATTTTCTACAGCTTAATGAGAATGATGCATAATGGTACAGGAATTAGGAAAGCAAGAAGCGTTATCTGCATCAAAAGGTTTTGTTGCTGGGATGCCGCTTCATGAAAACTTTTTTATACGCGGTGTGTTCAACGCTGTGTTGCCGCAGTTTTTAAATCCGTTTGACAACGCAATAACAGAAGACAGCATAAGCGGCGAACTATTAGAAATGCTGCGTATTCTTGCTGAAGAGGTTGCGCCTGATTTGCAAGACGGAGAGGCTGTGCCAATACGGTATGACATGATTAATAAAAAATATAATTTAAAAAACATCTTTAATAAAAAAGAGTTTTCGGTAGACAGCTTTGAAGAGCAAGTAAAAATGTCTCTTGGCGACTTCATGCTGTATAAAGAAGATGGGCGTTTAAGAATATCAGATATATATGACTTCCCAGAGATAGGTAACTGGGAACAGTATAATGATGTTCAAACCTTTGATGATTACAGAAAAGCTATAGCTGATCATCCGGATAAAAGAAAATATTTTTATGCTCGCTTTATAGGTGAGCGCATGATGAATGAAGGACGTGACGATAACCTAAGGGTTAATATTACACTGCCGCAAGTTGCAGCCAAAGAACCAGAATCTGATTTCGAGCCATCAATACCAGAAGGTGCTGAATCAGTTGTGTATCGTGGCCCAATGACAAAAAAACGTTGGAGTTTATTTACTGGCTTAATAAACCCAGCAGGTGCAGCAGAAGCTGATACTGTTCCAACACCAGCACCACGCCCACCAAAAATGGTTGATGTTGAAGCACCATTGTCACGCCCAACAACAGCACAGATACAAGAATCACAAGGAGATTTTGCATTTGAAGGGCCAGCAGCATAATGGCAAAGTCACCAGCATGGACACGCAAGGCAGGTCAGAATCCGAAAGGCGGATTAAATGCAAAGGGCAGGGCATCGTACAGAACGAAGTCTGGCAAAAAGGGCAATCTGAAAGCACCAGTAAAAGGTGCAGCAGATACACCAGAGAAGCTAAGAAGGAAAGGTTCGTTCCTTGTGCGCATGGGTTCAGCGAAAGGACCACTGAAAGACGAAAAGGGCAGACCGACACGTTTGAAGCTATCACTGGTCGCATGGGGTCACTCTGGTGACAAGGCATCTGCGGTAGCCAAAGGTCGCCGTTTATTGGCTAGGTATCAAGCTGCAAAGAAGAGGAAAAAGAAAAAATGAAGCAAGCTCCTAAAAAAGCAAAGCCTAAGTCGCTTTTAAAACGTGCATCTGGTAGCGACATAATGAAAATGCAATCTCCAGAAGTAAGGGCTTGGGCAAAAGAAAATGGCATTGCTACATCTAAAGAAATTGATGCAATGCCTTTAGCTAATCTTGAAAAAGTTTATATGATGTATTTAAAAGCGAAAGGCCAATAGCAATGATGAAAAAGAAAGCAGCTAAAAAATCAATGCTTACAGCAAAACAAAAGACATTGCCAAAAGCATTACAGCAAAAAATTTTGAAAGCAAAGATGAAAGGAAAGTAAAATGCCACAGGTCGGTAATAAAAAGTTCCCATACACAGCCAAGGGCAAAGCTGCAGCTAAGAAAGCTGCCGCTAAGAAAAAGATGCCAGCCAAGCGCAAGCCTGCTTCTGGAAACTATTCTCGCGGCTATTAATGTTTTATGCATCTCTTCTAATTTGTTGGGTTGGGTTTGGTGGACAACAATGTTTGGTTGCCCAAGATACAGAAGGGCCATACATTAAAGAAGAGCAATGTTTGAATAGGTTAAAGGAAATGGAATTTACTATTTATCAGAAGTTTCCTTTTACTAGAGTAACAGCAAAAGATTGCATACAACAGAAGGAAGGTACGGTATAATGGCTGTCAACGCTGCTGGTAATTACACCAAACCTGCAATGCGAAAAGCATTGTTTAATCGTATAAAGGCTGGTAGCAAAGGCGGCAGAGCGGGCCAATGGTCGGCGCGGAAAGCCCAGATGTTAGCAAAAGCCTACAAAGCAAAGGGAGGCGGATATAGAAACTAATGTTAGCAGAGCTTGTGGCAATAAACAGTGCGTTTGCCGTCATAAAGAAGACGATTGCAAACGGCAAAGAACTTGCCTCGGCAGGGAAAGCGATTGCGGATTTTGCCTTTGCGAAGGAAGACCTGCAATCCAAAGCAAGCAAAAAGCGTAATAGTACATTTGGAAATGATCTTGAAGAGTTTATGGCTCTTGAAGAGGTTAAAAGAAAAGAGGCTGAACTCAAAAGCATTATGTATCTTTATGGACGTTATGGGCTGTGGGAAGATTGGGTTAAGTTTCAAGCAGATGCTAGGGCTAAAAGACAAAAACAAATAAAAGAGGCGCGGCTAAAAAGAGAGAAGATGATTGAAGTTATCGGCATTGTTTCTTTATCTCTTGCTATTGTGTTTATGTTTGCTGGCTTTTTTTATATTGTAGCGAGAAAAAAACTATGGCTTTAAGACCATCACAGGCTTCTTTACGGAAGTGGACAAAGCAAAAATGGAGAACCAAAAGTGGCAAGCCATCCACACAAGGGCCAAAAGCCACAGGCGAGCGTTATCTACCATCAGCCGCAATCAAGGCGTTATCGTCGCAAGAATATGCAGCGTCCACTGCTGCTAAAAGAAGAGCAACTCGTGCTGGTAAGCAGTTCTCCAAACAGCCTAAAAAGATATCAGATAAAACCAAAAGATACAGATGAGCTTTCTACACACACTAAAGCGTGAAGAACGTGATATGCTGCGCCAGATTGTTAAGAAGGTGCATCTCGCTTACCATCCTAAACAGTTCCAGACTGACAGAGAGGCAGACAAAGTTATTGCTGTTATCGGGCCAGAAGTTGTGGAACGCATGATTAAGTTTGGTAAGGATCACAAGATTGACCAAATTTAACTACAAGCCTGATGGTGAAGTTCTTAAATCTTTTATGAAAGACGATTCGTTTTTTCGCGCATTGCGTGGCCCTGTCGGGTCAGGCAAGTCTGTGTGCTGTTGTGTTGAATTATTTAGGCGTGCTATTCAACAAGAAAAGGGTATGGATGGCATGCGTAAATCACGTTGGGCTGTCATCAGAAATACAAATCCACAGCTTAAAACTACCACAATTAAAACTTGGTTGGATTGGTTTCCAGAAGAAGACTGGGGCAAATTCCATTGGTCTGTGCCATACACACATCACATCAAACGAGCAGACCTAGACCTTGAAGTTATCTTCCTCGCTCTCGACAGACCAGAAGATGTCAAGAAACTCCTCTCCCTAGAATTGACAGGTATCTGGATCAACGAGGCGAGGGAGATACCCAAATCTATTATTGATGCATGCTCTATGCGTGTTGGTCGTTTCCCTTCAATGAAAGATGGTGGATGCACATGGACAGGAGTAATAGCCGACACAAATGCACCAGAAGAAGATCACTGGTGGCCCATAATGTCAGGCGAAGTTCCTATTCCAGACCACATTCCCAAAGAAGAAGCGAAGATGTTGGTCAAGCCAGACAACTGGAATTTTTACACACAACCAGCAGGTATGCTGGAAACAAAGGACGAAGAAGGGATCATCACAGGTTACGTTCTAAACAAGAACGCAGAAAACGCAAAGAATATGAGAGCCGACTACTATCCGAACATTGTACAAGGCAAGACGAAGAGTTGGATAGATGTATATGTAATGAATCGCCTTGGGAGTATCAAAGATGGTAAACCCGTTTATGCCAATTTTGCAGCAGATGTCCATGTTGCCAAAGAAGAAATACCTGTTGCCGCAGGATTACCTGTTTATATTGGTCTTGATTTTGGCCTTACTCCAGCTGGGGTAGTTGCACAAAAGGTGCGTGGACGTTGGCTAATACTACAAGAGATAGTAGCGTTTGATATGGGTATCGTTAAGTTTACTGAAGTGCTACGGCAAGAGTTGTCTACAAAGTATGCAACTAACGAAGCTATTATCTTTGGCGACCCAGCAGGTGACTTCCGCGCCCAAACTGATGAATCGACACCATTTCAAATATTGCGTGGTGCAGGTTTGAATGCAAGGCCAGCACCGTCAAATGATGTTGCTCTTAGGATTGAATCTGTAAACTCTGCACTTAACCGCATGGTTGATGGTAGTTCAGGACTATTAGTTGACTTTCGATGTCGCAATATAATCAAGGGTTTTGAGGGCGGCTATCAATACAGGCGGCTGCAAGTATCTGGTGAGCGTTATATGGATAAGCCAGATAAAAATCATTTCTCACATATACATGATGCTTTGCAGTATTTAATGCTTGGTTCTGGCGAAGGACGTGCAATCTTGACGAACATGCAGCATGCGCCTAAACCCTTTCAAGCTGAACGTAACTATGATGTCTTTACAAGAAAACCACGACAAAAACGTAAAGGTCTTTGGGCTAGAATGTAAAATGTGCGTTGCTTTGTTTGTAAAAGCAACTGTATGAAAAACTAAAGGAGACTGTTATGTGTGTAGGTAGACCAGCAAGGCCAACTGTACAAGGGCCAACAGCAGAAGAAAAAGCTGAAATGGAAGCTGCTAAAAAAGCAGAAAAAGATGCTCGTGAACAAAGAGAAGCAGAAGAGCGTAGAAGACGTGATGAGGCAAGAGAAAAAGGTTTAGAAAGCTCTGCTAAACAACAACGCCGTGGTTCTGGTGCTACATCTTTGCTGACAGGTGGCAGAGGCGGCATGGGTTATTTTGACGAGACTCTATAATGCATCAGCCAAAAATGATGTTGGAAAAGTATGAGCGTGCTAAAGAAAAACGTTTAAACTTTGAGCCACTGTTTGATGAGTGCTATGAATATGCACTTCCTATGCGACAGGGATTTTATTACGAAGTTGCTGGTCAACGTCGTGATGATAAAATCTTTGATGAAACTGCTGTTGTCGGCACACAAGAGTTTGCTTCTCGTCTTCAATCTGGCCTAGTCCCAAACTTTGCACGTTGGGCAGATTTTATTGCTGGTTCTGAAATACCAGATGAACAGATTGATGAGGTCAATAATCAACTAGATGTGGTGACTAATTATGTTTTTGAAGTTTTGCAATCTTCTAACTTTGGGCAAGAGATACATGAATCGTTCATGGACTTGGCTGTCGGAACAGGTGTGTTGCTTGTTGAAGAAGGTGATGCGCTCAATCCAGTACGCTTTAACGCGATACCACTTCCGTCTGTCGTGCTGGACACAGGTGCAGATGGCTCGATTGACCATGTGTTTAGAGAGAGGACTCTTAAGAACCGTTCGATTCCTGTTGCCTATGAGCGTGCTGAAGTTAGTGAGCGACTTGCAAAAGCTATTGCAACACAGCCAGAAGCTGAGTGTAAGATTCTGGAAGTTATTTGTAAAAATTACGAAAAGCGCAATGAAGAACGTTATGACTATTTTGTTATCGATACTGCCAACGAAGAAATAATTTATTATGAACAGTTTGTTGGTGCAGGCTCTAATCCGTTTATATGTTTTCGTTGGTCTAAAGCCAGTGGAGAAATTTATGGGCGTGGCCCTCTTGTCAACGCCCTCAGTGCAATCAAAACAACTAATTTAACAATTGAGCTTGTTTTAGAAAATGCACAGATGGCTATCTCAGGCATCTATCAGATGGATGATGATGGCGTTATGAATACAGATACAATAAATCTTGTGCCAGGGACGATCATCCCAAAGGCGATGGGGTCAATGGGATTGCAACCAATACGTGCTGCTGGTGACTTTAATGTTGCTAATCTTATTCTTAATGATATGCGCAATAATATTAAGAGGGCTTTATATAATGATATGCTTGGCGACCCAAATAAAACACCAGCATCAGCCACTGAAGTTGCAGAACGTATGGCTGATTTATCAAGAAGGATTGGGTCAGCCTTTGGTAGACTACAGGCTGAGATGGTTCAACCAATATTGCAGCGTGTTGTATACATTCTGAAGAAGCAGGGCCGTATTGAATTACCAGTTATAAATGGCAGAGAAGTTAAGATTCGTTCTGTTTCACCTCTTGCACAAGCGCAAGCTAATCAAGATATTACATCTATATCACGTTATTTGCAGTTAGTTGGCGGTACGTTTGGGCCAGAGATTCTTACTCTTCTTGTAAAGCCAGAAGATGTTGCTGTTCACCTTGCTGAAAAATTTGGCGTGCCTGATACATTAATACGTGATAGCGTTGAGCGCGAAGAGCTTGGAAGAGCTGCACAACGATATCAAGAAGCACAGTCAAGAGGTGAAATGCCTGATGTCCAATCACTTAGGCCTTGATGGGTTCTCACGCCCAAAAGAAGAAGACGACAGAATATCTCAGAACATAAACAGTTTGTTCCGCACACCTAATGGTAAGGCAGTGATGAAGTATCTACGTTCTATCACTATCGAATCTGTTAGTGGTGCGAACATATCTGACGCTGAACTACGTCATTTAGAAGGGCAGCGTTATTTAGTGGGCCTCATAGAGAGGCGATTTAAACAAGCAGAAAAGGCAAAGAAATGAGCGAAGCAGATAATGTAGAAGTAGCGGCTGAAGCCACAGCCACAACTGAAGCACCTGTAGCTGAACGTCCAGAATGGCTACCAGAAAAATTTAATACACCAGAAGACCTTGCGTCTTCTTATCAGTCTCTTGAACAGAAACTTGGTGCTGGTCAAGAAGAACTACGGCAGCAAATCATACAAGAGTTTGAATCTGCTGCTTATGAAAACAGGCCAGCTACTGCTGGTGATTATCAGATACCAGAATCTGTTGATGCAGAAATGGCTGTTGATAATCCACTGTTTCAATGGTGGGCTGATCATGCATTTGAAAATGCATATAGCCAAGAGGAGTTTGAATCTGGCATAGAAAAATATGCAGAGTTTATAAACTCACAAACACCTGACCTTCAACAAGAGCGTGCTAATCTTGGTGACAATGCTGATGCACGTATTGAAGCTGTTGACTTGTGGGCAAACAAGTTTTTCCCAGCAGAATATAGCGATGCTATTTTGCAGATTGGGCAAACGGCAAAGGGCATTGAGGCTCTTGAGTTTATCATGTCTAAAGTAGGCAGTGCGCAAATGTCTGCTGATGCAGGCTTACCTACTGCAATGACAGAAGATAAACTGCGTTCTATGATGACTGATGAGCGTTATTGGAATCCAGCAAAAAGAGACCCAGCCTATGTCAAGGAAGTCCAAGCAGGCTTTTCCAAAGTCTTCAATTAACGCTTTCCATGAAGACGGTGATGTAAAGATAGTAAAGGCTACAATAGAGCATGCTGGCTACTTACAACATCGTCTTCGTGATACTGATATACGAGAGTGCATGATCCACGGCGCAACGCCGTGGCGTGCGCTTCATGTACCTTTATCAAGCAAACATGCAAAAACATGGACAGGTTTATACAAAGATGAACCTGTGTGTATGTTTGGTGTTTATCCTTTTGAGAATACAGCTAATCTTTCATCTGGGCATATATGGTTGCTAGGCTCTAATGTATTAGATGAGCAACCACGTAAGTTTCTTACAACATCAAAGTTGATGTCTAATTGGCTTTGCAACCAATATGATTGGGTAGAAAACCTTGTTCCTATTGAACATGAGCGCACAATTAGATGGCTTGATTGGCTAGGTTATTCTTTTTCAAATCAACCTACCGTCATAAATGGTTATCATTGTTTACGTTTTGTGCGTTGCCAACCAGAGATAGAAGTGAGATTTGATTAATACAGCCTGTTTCTAGCTGACGGCCCTGCGGGATAACCGATTGACGCGATGTTACGGACAACTGTGTAGTAAACGTAAACCTCTTTTGAAAGGACTGATAAAATGGCGAATACTATTGATGTCGCATTTATCAAGCAGTTCGAGTCAGAAGTTCACATGGCTTATCAGCGCATGGGTTCAAAGTTGCGTAACACTGTACGCACAGTTGGCAATGTTGCTGGTAGCACTGTTCGCTTCCAAAAAATCGGTACTGGTTCTGCTTCAACAAAGTCACGTAATGGTGACATAACCGCTATGGAACTCACCCACACACAGGTTGAGGCAACTATGGCTGACCATTATGCGGCTGAGTACATCGACAAGCTTGATGAACTGAAGACTAATATAGATGAACGTCAAGCTGTAGCGCAGTCTGCTGCTGCCGCTCTTGGTCGTAAGACTGACGAGATTCTTTATACTGCTATGGATGCAGGTGCTAACTCAACTCAAATACATGATACAAATGGTGCTATTGAAAAGGCTGATTTGTTGACTTTGTTTGAAACATTTGGCTCTGCAAATATTCCAGAAGATGGCGGTCGCTTCTTAGCTATGCATCCAAAGGGATATTCCGATCTGTTCTTGATTACAGAATTTGCATCAAGCGATTTTGTTGGTGAGCAGAATCTGCCATACGCAGGTGGCATGACCATGAAAGAGTTTCTTGGTTTCAAGATTTTCTCTACATCAGCAATTACTGCTGGTAAGAACATGGCTTACCATACATCTGCTGTCGGCTTGGGCATCAACTCAGATGTTCAAACTGAAATTAATTATGTGCCGCAAAAAGCTGCACACCTTGCAACTTCAATGATGTCAATGGGTGCTACTGTTATTGATGACAATGGTATCTATGAAGTCCTTGATAACAACACATAAGGAGTAGAGCATGGCTTATTCAGCTTCTGGCCTAACTAATATGGCTACTGGTGGCGGTCACAATCTGTGGTTCTACACCTCAACAGATGCGCTGACAGCAGTCCGTGTATCTGGCTACTTCAATGACGCATCTGACATGATGAATGTTGGCGACGTTGTTTTTGTCTATGATTCAGATGCTCCTACCATGGGCATATCTGTAGTGCTGTCTAATACAGGCGGCGTTGTCGATATTGCTGACGGTACTGCTCTGACAATGACAGACTCCGACTAAGGAAGTGGGGGGCTTCTGCCCCCCATAACCACATGAGTAGTGTAGCTAATTCAGATATTGATATTGCATCTCGTGGCCTAATACTTATTGGCGCGAACCCTATTACTTCGTTTTCTGCAGACAGTACAGAGGCACTGGTTGCAGATAATATTTATGAAGATACTGTACGCACAGCATTGTGTACAACACGTTGGCGTTTTGCTACTAATCAAGCACAGTTAAATAGATTAACTAATGCTCCTACTGGACGTTTTGATGCGGCATATCAAGTGCCATCTGATAATCTTATGGTGCATGCAGTTACAATAGATGATCAATTAATAGCTTACACAATATATGGTGATAAGATATTTTGTAATGAATCAGATACATCAACATTAGTTATTGACTATACTTTTCGTGCAAGAGAAGTGGATTTTCCAAGTTACTTTACATTAGCTGTTCAATATTCTTTAGCTGCAAGTTTTGCATTGGCTATTGCTAGAGATGAACAGATGGCTCAAATGATGGAGCGCAAAGCTCAGCTGTTAATGCAACAAGCAAAGACACTTGACGCACAACAACAAACAACACGTAAGCTGACAACATCGAGGTTCATTACTGAAAGGAGAAGTTAATGGCACGCATTCGTGTACCTTTAAACAACTTTTCTTTTGGTGAAGTCAGCCCTTCTTTAACATCTAGGACTGACTCGCAGGTCTATCAAAACGCTGCAGAAAAGGTAACAAACTTTTTTATTCGTGCTGAAGGTGGTGTCATAAAAAGACCCGGCTCGAAGTTTATTCACAAGTTTTCAGATAGTTATAATGCTGCCTTAACCCAGCAAGTAAGGATTGAGCCGTTTGTTTTTTCTGATGACGAAAAATATATTGTTGCATTTCGTGATGGCAACATTGATTGTTTTTTTATAAACCCGACAACAGGTGCTGTAACGCTAAGCGCAACTGTTGCGTTTACTGAAGTTACAAGCGCACGCATACCACAAATAACGTTTGCTCAGTCTGGCGATTTTATGTTTCTTTGCCATTCTGATTTCTTTCCTGTTATTTTAAAGCGCACAGGTTTGAATACGTTTGTACGTCAACAGTATGCTTTTGAAACATCATTAGATGGCAACAAAACTTTTCAGCCATATTATAACTTCCAAAGTGCTGGTGTAACTATCACGCCATCCCATACATCTGGTAACAGCAGAACATTTACAACAAGTGCTGATTACTTCAATAGTGCAATGGTTGGTACAAGATTGCTAATCGGCGAAACAGAAGTTGTTATTACTGCTTTTACAGATGCACAAAATGTAACTGGCAATATTAAAGGTACGATACAAAAGCAATTAGATATTGATGCCATTAAAACCAAAAAAGGTGTTTCTGCAATAGAGATTGCACATGTTAATCATGGCCTTGCATCTGGCGCATCTGTCACGATTGCTAATGCTGGTGGTGTTGGTGGCATAACTGCTGCGAATATAAATGGCGCAAGAACAATATCTCGTGTAATTGATGAAAATAAATATGAAGTTACTGCTGGTGCTAATGCTACATTGGAAGATATTGGTGGTGGCTCTGTTACAATAGAGTCAACAGCAGCAACAACAGAATGGTTTGAACAATCATACTCTACATTCCGTGGCTTCCCATCTGCTATTACATTTCATGAAAACCGTCTTTGGTTTGGCGGTACTAACAGTCAGCCTGATGGTATATGGAGTTCTAAAACAGCAGAGTATTTTAACTTTGATATTGGCAAGGGTGAAGATACAGATGCTATTGATTTAGATGTAGCTGCTGGTGTAACAAACCGCATTCGCCATCTTGTATCAAACAGAGACTTGCAAGTGTTTGCATCGCAAGGTGAGTTCTTTTTGCCAAGCTCTACAACACAACCATTAACACCAGCTAATGCTAAAATATCTGCGCAGACTCCATTTGGTACTGGCTTTGTTAGGCCACAATCTATTGATGGTGCAACACTGTTTGTGCAATCAACTGGTACTGCTGTTAGGGAGTTTGTGTTTACGGACACTGAAGGGGCCTACGTTGGCGCACAGGTATCTTTGCTATCTTCCCATCTTATAAGCAATCCTAAGCAGCTAGCGGTCGTTAAAGGCTCATTAAACAGGTCTGGTGCTTATGGGTTCTTTTTAAATGGTGATGGTAACATATCTGTATTCTATCATATTCGTAACGAAAAGAAGTTAGGTTGGATGAACTGGACAACAAACGGTAATTACGTTTCTGTTGGTTCTACAGATAATAACTTGTTTGCTGTTGTGTCGCGTGACCAAGGTGATGGCACAACAAAGCTATATCTTGAACAGTTCGATACTGATTTTCAGCTTGATTGCAGTAAGGATTATACAGGCACTGCTGGTGTCTTTGATGTATCTTCTGTGTTTGCCAATGGTGCATCTGTTGATGTTGTTGAAGGCACAGAATATTTAGGCGCATTTACTGTTGCTAGTAGCAATGCAGATGTATCTGCTGTTGACGCAACAGCTTCGTCTGCTGAGATTGGTCTGAAGTTTACACCAGAGTTGAAGACGTTACCTATTGATGCTGGTGTTCAAGGTGGGCCTTTGACTGCAAGACCACGTAGACTTTCATTAGTTGACCTTGACCTCAACGACACGTTATCTGTTTCTGTTAATGGAACTGACATGATTATTCGTAATGTTGGCTTTGACCCTTCACAGCCTCGTGTTAAACAAACAGGCAAAGAAGAGTTTAGACCGCTAGGTTTTAGTAAAGACCCACGAGTAACTATATCGCAATCAGCACCGTTAGATTTACAGATTAACGGCATGGTAATAGAGGTGGCATTTTAATGGCTTTTGAAATTGCATTGATGGCGGCTGGTGCATTTATTACTAGCCAAGGAATAACAGCAAGAGAACGTGCGCAAGTTGATTCTGCAAGAATGTTGCAGCAGCAAAATTTTCAAGAGATGAAGCGTGCGCAACTTGGTGGTCTTATTGACCACAACAATCGCGTTGAACAATTCCGTCAATATGAAAAGCTACTTGTTCTTGCAGGCCAAGGCAGGCAAGACCGTTCAATAAACGCCATACGTGAAGCAGCAGCAGAAAAATCATCAAAGGCATTAGACCAAGCTTCGATAAGAACTTTAGGTCAAATGTCACTGTCTGCCACTCGTGCTGATCAAGCTATGATGGACGAGCGTTTTGCAAGAAGCTCTGCTCGCAATGCACAAATAATGAATATTATTGGTGCTGGGTTAAAATTTAGTACGGTGACTTAATAATGGAAATTAAAAAGTTTCAAACATCTGCTCCCGCTATTGGCCCTATTGGATTAGTAAGGCCATCTAATGCTGGTGTGCGTGCTGCTGAAAGCCAGATGCGTATGGGTCAGCAGTTGCTTGATTCTGCATTTAAGTTAGCTGTTGATAGACAAGAGAAAGAAGGCAAAGATTTTGCAGCATCTTATACTTTTTCTCGTAAAGAAGATGGCACTCTTAATGTTGAAGACTATAGTGCAATTATTGAAGAAGCTGATTTGTCTAAAGTTGCTCGTGCTTCTGCAAAACCTCTTCTTAATCAACGCTATTTGAATGCAACAAAAGTTGACATATCAAATGCAGCTAATAATTTTCGTTACAACAAAGGTGCAGATGGTGAACCTGACTTAACAAGTCCTGCAAATGAAGATCAGTTTAATTCAAACTTTGAAGCATATATAAATAAAACTGTACAGTTATCTGGTGATCTTGGTGGTGCAGTAGCTGATCTTGGTGCAGCTATACAAGTGCAGCATGTGCAAGACATACGCAACAAAGCTGTAAAAGCTGCACTAGATACCGACAAAGAAAACATGCTGACCATCATTAAGAAAACTAATGATGACATTTTAGCAATGTCTGTTAGTGGCGCAACAAGTGGTCAATTTTCTGTTGATGGGGAAACAGAAGATGTTGGTGTTATTTTAGGGCAATTATATCAACAACAAATGGCAAACATAGATCAGTTGCAAGCAAAGCATTCATCTCGCATTGGTGATGATGTTGTGCCTAATCTTAAAAAGCAGTTAAGAAAATCATTCTTTGGTGGTCAGGCTAATGGCATGGCAGTCAATGTTATGCAACAAGCAGGTGGTGGTGCAAGTTACGATTCGTATAGTCGTGGTCAGTTCCTTCTTAATAGGATGAGCATGACTATGACAAACCCAGCACTGTATGATTCTCTGTCTCCATTTGAGAAACGTATCTTTGAACGAGCAGGTTTTACAAAAAAGTTTGTAACTAGCAGCGAGTTTGTTGGCATACGCGATGAGGTTGCTAGTAAAATTACTGTTCTTGAAGGTAAGCTGGCGCAAGAGTTTAATACAACTAGAGTGGCTAGACTAAACCAAGATACAGAATTGATGTTAATGGAAGGCAAGCCTATTAGTGCAAAACAGGCAGGCGATTATCTTACTTCTGTTGGTATTCAATCTCCATTTGATGTGTTGCGTGAGTTTGAAAAGGGCGAAAAAGGTTTGTTTGCTGAAGGCGCACCTTTGAGCCAAATGATAAATGGTCGCTCTATGTTGCCAGCACAGATTACAAATATATTCTCTCCTGACATTTTGGCAGACTTAACTGCACAAGGTCAGTTAGGGGCTGCATTAAATATGTATTACACTATGACAAGAGACTTTGGTGATTTTGGCACAGAAACAAGATTGCAGCGTAATCTAAGTAATGAGACAGTTTTGTTGATGGAATCAATGGGTCGTTATTCATCTTCAATGCAACCAGTTAAAATGGAAGAGTGGTTTCAAAAAACTGCTGACTTTAATTTAAAACCAGTTGCTGAAAGACGAGCTTTAGTAAAAGCTGAGTTAGAAAACTCTGGCAATGACAATGAAAAAACATTAGATGGGTTTTTGCAATCTGTTCTTGGCAAAGATATTACAGCAGATGAGCGACAGTTCTTCCGTCCATTAACTGAAAAGTATATAGCTTTTTATGGTATAGATGGTGCAAGGCAAATACTAAAAGAATCTAAAGATACAATCTTTACAACAACAGATTATTTTAGGCCTGTTGAAATAGGCAGACCTATGAAGACTCGTTTTGCGCCAGAAGCAATTATGGGCAAAGATGAGTTAGTTGAATTTGACCGCGCTGTGGATTCTGTTTTGACAACACTTGCTGGTGGCGGAAAGAATATGTTGGGGCAAACCCACTATCTTGCACCAACAAGACAAAAAGGCACGTATCTAATTATACATAAAGAGTCTGGTTTGATGGCTATAGACGATAGAGGGCAGCCTCTTTATGTCAATGCAAATGCCATACTAAAAGCAAGAGGCATGCGTTTACGTCAGCGTGCAGCATTAGAACAACAAAAGTTCCGAGACTTATTAAATGCTGATACGACACAAGCAAGGATACGGGATTCACAATATGAACAGCTAGATGCTATTATGCAAAGAGCGCAGCAATGATTGAATATAATCGCCGTCATCGGAATTATGTACATCACATGCCGCCAGAATATATGGCAACCCCAGACCCAACATGGGTGCAGGGGTTTACTGCTGCTGTTGCATACAACAATATGCCATTTATTGAATCTGTTGAAGAGTCAGCATTATTTGCTCATGTGCCTTTTGAAGAGGGATTTGTTGCTGCTGACCATATTTCAGAAGAGTACCTGCCTTATGCTGAAGACCTTGTGCGTGCTAAGAATGCAGACCACCTAGCTTATCTTGAAGGGCGTCTTGCAGACGCATTACAGCGCAAACAAATTATGCGTGATGCACCATTTACATCACAGCTTGCTGGTGGCACAGTTGGTGATCCGCTTTTCTTTTTATCTTTTGTGCCAGCCTTAAATGTACTCAAATTGGGCAAAACAGTTACTAGTTCTGCTGCTCGTTTTGGTGGTGTTGGTCTAGCCTATGGCACAGCATCAGAAGCAAGGCGTGCGCCTTTTGCTGTTGGTGATGACCC
>VTLG01005954.1_pt1 | contig 30163 bp, 46 predicted proteins | sample 4694571 | NCBI WGS metagenome assembly VTLG01 (sample SAMN12604809, study PRJNA352737) | marine metagenome | biome: ENVO:00000447; feature: ENVO:00000209|ENVO:00000569|ENVO:01000036; material: ENVO:00002151; isolation source: viral sequences binned using virsorter ...
TGGTATATCTCCAAGCATAATAAACAGCTTGGAGTAAAATACTACAAGACCCTAACGGAGGTAATGCCTGTTGCCTATGCAGAAGAATATTCGAGCAGATCTAATGAAGGATCTGTACAAAGAGATTCCAAAAGCAACCACCAGAGATCTGGGTAGTATCATTGATTTTCTCAAAAAAGCTAGAGAAGTCCGTGAGGGAAAGACTAAAAAACGCAGAGAAGCTAGAAAAAAGTATGTGGAAAAGCAACTTGAGAAAGCCGATTTGCCAATTTGGTGGTAGAGTAGTACAAGAACAACATTGTAAATGGCTCTCAAACACGGAAACAAAAGCTATTATCAGGTACTAATTGACCCAAACAGAGCAGAACTTATTGAAAAGGTAGCTGACAAAGAGGGTATGCGTGGTACTGCATGGGTTAGAAAAGTAGCGTATGAGGCATTACAACGTGAATTTACTAGCTCAGAATACAAAATTGCTGAAGCCAAAGATGAGTTAATGTGGAGAGAATCTGTACAAAGACGAATTGACGGAAGAAAGCAAAAAGATTAAAAAAAAAATTATTATGTCAATTTATTTTCGATCATCACTTGGGATTGCTTTCCCAAAAAGTCCTTATATTGGACAAGTTTATTACGATCCAGATTTAAAAAGAACTTTTAGATACCAAGAAAGAGAGTTCAGTGACACCATATTTGGCTGCATTGATATGTTCAAGTGGGTCGACATTACAGAAAAAGACATCATCTAGAAAAATGAAAAGAATAACATGGGTCCAGTGCCCAGGCTGTAAGACCTACAGCGATCAGAAGGTTGTCCGATCTGATAGAAATTCAAAATTTATAATAATTCGTAGAAGAGAATGTTATGAATGTGGACACAGGTGGGAAACGATCCAGTATCCTGAGATGATAGTTTCCAAGCAACAGGCAGCTTACGCTCGATGCGAATAACGTTTTGTTATATGTCTATATTTTAAGTGCATATAAAACTGCTCCAGCCACCATCTAAGTTTGTAAATTCCTGTACTCTTTTTTGTTCTGGTTTGCAGTACAGCTAATGTTGCTTCTAGTTCTATTACTCTCATCATTGCTTTAGATAATACGGCTTCAGCCCTTGCATGGTTCTTCATCATGTCTATGCAAAAAGCTTTTATGGTTTTTATATCTTCACAAGCCCACACTTCTCTACATCGAAGTTCTATCGCTAGTTCCACTTCGGGAGATAGCTCCGTGTGAATCATTTTCATAAACCCGTCATCTTTCATGTCATTGAAGAGAGGTGGTAGAGCCTGGAAACATTCTGGCTTCTATAAAAGCAACTGCTTGATCGTCTATTGTATTGTCTGTTTGTTTAGCTATTGCCTTCAATAGATCCACAATTAATCTCTTCATTGCTTTGGATTTTATAAAGACTAGAAGGATAGGTTTTAGAATTTTTACCATCGTTTTTATGTGTTACTTCCCAAACATAGCTAACTTGCTAGTATTAGACAAGAATCTTTACTTTTATGGCTGAAGAGAAAGAAGAAAAGGAAGGTATTGAATGGGGTGAACTCTTTGGTCACGCTATTCGATTTTTGATTTTGACTTGGAGTTTATCAATGATGACTTTGGGGTACATGGGTAAGGTAAGGATTGATGGAGCGTTCACGGCTGGACTCGTAAGTGGGGTTCTAGGTTCGTACGGCATTTCCGTGGGAAACAAGAAAAGTGGCACAAATAACAGTAATGGTCCTAAAATAATAGATAATAGTAAAAACAAAGTAGGAATCAAATGAAAAAACTGTTTGCTTTACTTCTATTCTTACCTTCGGCTGCTTTTGCTGACATAAAACAAGAGTTTGTAACTTCTGCTCAAATAACAGTTGATATGCCTTATGTAGTAACTAATAAAGTGGGAACTACATATTCATTAAGCGGAAATAATATTACACCATCTGTAACTATAGGAGATACAACAACATCAGGAAAAATTGGTGGGATCAATGTTGGATCGTTAACTAATGGCGTTCCAGCGATGATACAAACAGACACCACAGTAACAAATGCAGGGTCAGCTTTTAGCAAAACAGAATCGGTAATTATGGGTGACGCTACACCATCTACCGTCACCCCTTCCAGTGGTATAGCAGCTTTGCCAGTATTAAGTGGACAAACTACTGTTGGATCAGGCGGTACTGCTGGATCGCTTGCATTAACTTCACTATCTAGCGGAGTTCATACCTGTACTGCTGGTGGATCGGGTACATCTTGTATAGGATCTACGAAAGTTACTATTACGATTGACTAGACTTTGGCTGCTGGTTTTATTAACATTACCTATAAGAACACTTGCTGTTCCTGTAGTTCCACAGTTTCGTACAGGAAGTTCTACAACATCTAGCACATCTGAATCAATAATTAATGAAACGATTACGAGCCATCAATATCGGACAGGATACTCCTACTCAGCATCAGGACATAATATCAAATCTGAAACAGGATATATCAACCCTACTCCTACGACTACGAATGAACAAACAGTTGGGGGAGTGAATTTTAATTGGACTTCACCAAACTTAGAAGCTATTCCTCGTTGGTCAATAAATACAGATGGAGCAGCCTTTTCGCTCCAAGAAACTTTAATCGCTCCAGGGTTAGATACAACAACAACCATAACCCGTCAAATAACAACAAGCACCACAACAGAAACTACAACTACATTTGGGCAATAGCTATAATCCTTTGCCCTGCAAGGGTTTTGGCGAATACAACTGTTGCTTCTCCAAGTTCAAATGCTCAAGGTGTTGTAAATAATAATGCAACGATGATAACTCCATCAGCTATGCCATCCTACAGAATGAGTCAGGGCATAGTCTGTGCTTCACCTAGCCTTACAATCACACCTTATCTAACAGATAGCTGGTCTTTCGCACGACCCAAAGAATCCATTACTAGGACACCAATATATGATGAAGATACTGGAGAGATAAAATATTACTCAGAGATACCAAGATTTGAAAAAGATAATTTTAACCTAAATTATGGAATATCTGCTCAGTTTAATATTCCGCTAGGGAAGTCTCCAGCCCTTTGTCATAAAGCAACAGCAGTAAATATCGAAGCTCAAAAACTGCTAATAAAGAAAACTAAAATGGAAATCAGTCTCTATCGTTTAGAACAATGTGCGGTTCAAGCGAAATTAGGTGTTACTTTCAAGCCTAATACTCCTAGTGCTGTTACCTGTGAAGATATTGTTGTTAATATTCCACCAAATCAAGTTATCCCACATACTCACGAATTAAAATAGACAAGCTACGGGTATCCACTTGTCTAAAAAAGCAACTGACGCTCTGACAGTGAGGAGGTAGAACTTAATCTACTCTTTATCAGGTCTGGTTGCTTGTGTACTATTCTACATCTTTTTTATTTTTGGTCAACTTTGTTACGACTTGTTTAACTATTGGCCGTACAAGCTGAAGTACCAATGGTGCAGAAGCACCAACCAAAGCAAGGCTAAAGACCCCAATAAACTGAGGAGCAGACGGAATGTATTGTTCTTTCCACTCAACTGCTTCATAGAGAGTTATACATTCACTCCCATCTTGCCCTCTTTCATGTCCGATAACACGTTCTAACTTTTTATCGTTACGAAAGTCTCCTACTCTTTGGTCATTTTTTCCAGGACAGGGAGGAAAAGGTGGTGGGGGTGGTTCAGGTAAATCAGGAATTTTTGGCTGCTCCGTTTCTGGTAAGGGCGGTGGTTCATTATCGACAAGCGGTTCTTCTGTAATGACAAGATTTTCAGGTGTATAGTCAAGAGGTACAAAACTAGGGAATGGAAAATCACACGTTGTAAATACACCATTTGGATCTTCTAATAATAAATTACGATTACCAGTATTTTTTATATCACGATGTTGATAAGTACAACCAGGAACATCAATATCTGGAGGTTTTGTAATAGTTAAATAATGAGGACTATAGATTTCTGGAACGTCTGGAATGTATATCTCAGAAATACTTACATTTGGTATTTCAATCGTAGGCATTTCTAGGAAGGTAAACTTCTACAAAAGAATGACATTTAGGACAGGATAAATTAGTTATCATGCTGTACTCTCCAGATCTTAATGGATAATCTTCTTCGTCTAAACTATGATCTCCACCCCAAATAAGTTCAGTTTTACAGTGCCAACAGTTCATTTAAGAATCGGCATTGATGGACCTGTTGCTTTTGGTAAACCTTTATCTAATAATTTAGGCATCATTCCTTGAACATTACCAAGAATTTCATTCATTACTCTTGATTTAAATTGTTCTGAAGTTACATACTTGTAACCAAAATACGCTCCACCACTCATGGAAGCTACCATAATAAAAGAGATGATACTCAAAACATTAGCGATTTTTTGGAACATGATTAAAGAAGCATTAATTAAGGCTTTAGCACCTATTTCTTTGATGGTGCTGTTTCTGATTGTGGGTTTGGCTCCACTATATCTGATGGCTGGTCTGATGACTCGTTCTTTTTCAACAACACTTCGCCAAACTGAATCCCACCCGATAAAGCCTTAATATTTGCATCCGCTTCATCTAATACTTTTTTAGCGTGATCTCTTGTTTTAATTTGTTTATCAAGTTCTTCTTTCCATTCAAGAATTTGCTTTTCAGTAATAGCTTGCATAGTTTTTTCTTTTCATTATACCTTTAATACGAAGTAAAGACAGCCATGTGATGACTTTTCTCGCCAAAGTCGTACCAGGCTAACCCACCGTAATAGGTGTATCCTGTCCTTGTTCGGACACTGCTAGATGATAAAGAATAGATAGCTTTTACCTTTTCAGCGTTATTAGATTGTGTTCTTCCACCTTGAACACAACAGTAATTAGTCGTTCCAGTGTTTGTTGTAAAGTTAAAAGTAGCATCCCCAGTGCCATTATCAGTTACGCTTGAAACATTGTAACCAGCGTGAAGAGTCCCTTGATGATTAGCACAACCCCAAGCATGACAACCGTTGTCTCCGAATAATGGCATTAGTAAGAAGTAAAAACTGCTACATGAAAATAATTATTATGAGAAGTATCGTACCAAGCTAATCCACCGTAATAGGTATAACCGTTTCTTACTCTTATACTACTGCTTGATAACGTATGGATCGCCATTACACATTCAGCACTACCTGTCCATTTCATTCCTTGCACTCCACAATAATTAGTTGTTCCTGTATTGGTAGAAAAGTTGAATGTGGCATCTCCAGTTCCATTATCAGTGAGACTCGACATATTATAGCTCGAATAAAGAGTACCACTTACGTTTCCAGTACCCCAAGCGTGACAAGCATTATCTCCAAAAAGTGCCATTATTTACCTCCTAAAACGGTTTACCAGAAGATGTAGCTGACGTATCAAGTGCAGCTATTCTTGCATCTATTTCATCTTCCAATCTTTGCACGGCAGTTTTGCCTGTTGCTTCATCATCAACGCCTGGAGAGTCTGAATTTAATTTTGCTTTTACCCAACCTATAACTGTTTCTTCTGTAAGTGTTGCATAGTCTACTAAAGTGTCAGGTCTAGGTAAAAAAGTTGTACCTTCCATTTCAAAAGTTTTGCTATCTTCTGTGCCTTTTATACTCCAATAAACCCAACAAACATAGTTGTCTGATGTTTCTCTTTCAAGGTCATTGATAGACCATGTTTTAGTAACTGCCATTAGCTAACCTCCGTAAGATTAAATTTATATTTTTTGCCATTTCGTCTGTTAATTAAAAATAGCGATTCTTCACCCTCCTGTATAGTATAAGCACCCCATGTCCCATCAACATCATTACCGCCTTTTGCCTCATTAGATAAATCTAAGTCACTTGTATATACGTTTCTCCATCTTGCACTACTACTACCTAGATCATAACTTGCATTAGTATCAGAAATAAAATGTTGATCTGCCAAAGTGCAAGTGCTTCCACTTCTATCAGTTTTTAAAGACCAATTACCACCTTGATCAAGAAAACCTATTTGGTTAGAATTATTGACATAAACGTATCCTCTATTAGCACCACTGGCTTGAAATAGAATACCATTGGAACTCGAATTATTTTGTAATTTTAAATATTGACTACTAAGAAAAACATGATACGCATAATTATTTGGCCAATACAAACCATGACTAGAGCTAAACTGCAACCAAGTATTAGCATTCCAATATGAGCCAGTTTTACCCATAAAGTTACTACTGGTAACACCATCTAAAGTGTCAGCATCTAAACCAGAGCCAGCACCATCTACAGTTTTTATAGCTGTAAGTATTTCACTGGCAGTCATGCTCCCACCAGCAGTCGCACCATCAGCTACGTTTAAAAATGATCTAACAGCAGCAGCCGTAGCGGTTCTGTGGTAATCATCTCCTGCTTTACAAATTATTCCAGATACAGAAGAAGTAACTGAGTTGTCTGTTGTATTTATGTAGTTAGAAAAAATGTAACCAGAACTATGTCTTGCAACAATCGTACTATTAGAAGCACTTACACTTGGTTGCATACCATCTAAGGTGTCAGCATCTAACCCAGACCCACTACCGTCATTACCAGAGTGCCAAACAGTTCTTTCTGTGCCACCTACGTTGTATATTAATCCACTTTCTCCACTTTTAATTCGTAAAGATCTAGAGGTTTCTTCATTATAAAGTTCAAGGTATCCACTTGCATTCCATTGAATAAATGCTTTATCTGACGAACTTTCTCTCCATCTTATATAAGGATTACTTGAACCTTGTAATACTATTTTTCCGTCATGGTTTCCATTAATATTTACTGGATATTGAGAGTTAGAAGTAAAATTAAGTATTCCAGTTGTTGTATCATCTTGATCTGCTCTTAAAAACTGTGTTGAATCTATACCATCTAATAGAGCAGCATTACCTCCATCTGAAGCTCCTGCCAAAGCTGCGGAAGTAATGTATCCAGCACCATTTGTTAATTGGTTGTTGTTGGTAACATTAGTTGCATTAGCAGCTATACCATCCAACTTTGAACCATCTGTAGCTAAGTCTCGACCATCAACTGTTCCTGATACAGCAATATTTCCTGTAACATCAACTCCCGAACTTGTGGTTTGAAATTTTACACTTCCATTATGGTATAAATCTACCGAACCATTTTCTGTTGCTTGAATCATTAACTCATCAGCAGCAGCAGGGTTGTTAAGTACTTTGAGTTTACTTGTTAGTATTCTTAAATCACCAGTACCAGAATCAGCGATTTCTGAGTGACTTCCTGTGTGATAAATTTGTAGATCTGAACCAATACCAAATACAGCTTTATCATTATCTGTAAATCCCAAATTTCCAGTGACAAGACAGCCATAACTTGCTGTCTCAAACTTTTTATTATTATTGTGATATAGCTCTACTTGTCCATTTTCATAAGCAGCTATATAAGTTTCATTGGCAGCTTTATTTTGTAAAAATATTTGAGCATTAGCAGCTATCCTGTTATACGTTCCATCGTGATAAATTTGTAAATCTTCACCTGTTCCAAATATTGCCTTATCATCATCAGCAAATTTAATATCACTCCCATTACTTGCTAAATCACCACCTAATTGCGGTGTGGTGTCAGACACTACATCTGTAGAACCAGCACTTGTAATAAACCCTGAGTCATTTGTTAATTGGCTCGTTGCAGTTGGAATAGTCGGTCTGTTAGATAAAGAGTTATAGTTGCCATCAAATAAACTAGGTTGATTTTGTAAATCGTTATAATTTACTGTTTTTGAATTAGTTAAAACAGAATTACCCATGTAGCCATGAGCCGAACACTGGTAATGAAGAACTAAAGGTGTTGTGTCTGTAATTACTATTTGAGTGTATGCACCAGCAGATCCAGGAGTTCCGCTAGTTGTTACGTTTGTTGTATATGCAGTGCTTTTATCTGCTTCTAAATAAAAACGAAACGGATGACCACTATTGCTTGAATCAGCTTGGTCGAACTTATAAGTATTTCCTGGGGCTAGATTTAAAAATGGAGAAAAAACACCATTAATTTTATAGCCATTGCTAGATCCAGTTCCGTTGTATCTATGTGCGGAAGTTTTACTTGCTACTGTGACTGTATAAGTGATTGTTGAACTACTAAACGCTCCAAGTAATTCACCAGCTTCAAAAATATGACCAGAATCATTTTCGGTAAAAATTTTACCCTCGGCTGTATTTATCGCTAATTCACCTGTACTTATGTCAGATGCAGTAGGTCTTGTTGTACCCCTTTTGTGTCTTATAGTGTTAGCCATTGGCTTTTACCTCCTATGGCTTAATAAGATCCACCGTCTATGTTGAAGCTAGATACACTTTCGTTTTCTAAAAATGTAACTAAATCGGATAAAGCAACTTGTTTCATAGTTCCAGCGTCATTACAAACAAATCTATCTGCTGCTGCTAATGTTGTTGATGTCGCAGAAGTATCACCATCGCAAACGGTGTTGAACTCCGTAGTCGTTACCACCGCCCCGTCTAAAATTTGCACTTCAGCAGCAGTCAAGTCAGCTAAAGCATCAGCAGTAGCTTGAGCCATTGTTGCTAACTCTGTTAACTTATCTGAATGTGGCTCGACATCAGTTCCGATAACTAATCCTAAATTTGTTCTTGCACCTGAAGCACCCGTAGCACCCGTTCCACCGTCTGATACCGCTAAAGTTCCTGTAATAGAACTAGCAGAAAGATCAACAGCTATTTCGGTTGATTCAATAACAAGACCACCATTAGATTTAAGGTCTACTGATATTGTGTTACCTGATTTTTGTATTCCATCTGCTGTAGTAATCTGACCAGCACCAGAAAATTGAGCATAAGTTAAATTATTCGTTCCAACAACTGCTGATCCTTTGTTGCTAGTGCAGACAAAGCCATTATCAGCATTGACAGTTCCTTGCTCGATAAAAGTAAACATTCCTGCTGCATCTGCACCAGCAGCTAAATCAACTGCCCTAGATGGAGATGAACCTACAACATAAATACCGTTTTGACTTGAAGTGGATTGATCTTTTACTAGAACTCTATCGTTAGTTGATAAAGTAACTCCATCTAAAGTATCGCCATTATTAAGTGCAGTAGAAATTGTTATGTTTCCTGTTGTTGCTGCTACACAACTATCTTTAACATCAAGACCTTGTGAAGTAGCCTCAACGAAGCCACGTGTTGCTGCATCTTGTGTATTTACTGGGTCAGCTAAATTTGTTATTGTCTGAGAATTAAGGCTAACACTAGCTGTTGGAGCAGCCATTTGGTCTAATCTGTTTGTTCTAACACCTGTATCAAAGTCACTTATTTTTGTATGAGCAATACTTGGAATATCGTCAGAAACTAACGCTCTAAAATCTGGAGCAGCAGCACTTCCTGATCCTGGACCAGCTAAAACAGTATTAGCAGTTCTTGTTGTATCTTTATCCCAAAAAGCTCCTTTACCACCAATTTTTATAATGCTCGTAGCGGAACCTCCCGCACCCCCTGACCCCTTACCAATAAACAGGGTTTCGGTTCCTTCTGAATGTGCTAATTCAGCATTTGCTAAACTTGTCGGTGCTGACGATCCAGTAGATCTTTTTATTCGTACTGTATTAGCCATCAGAAATTACCTCCGTCTACGAGTGTTAGTTTAGTAGTTGTAGCATCTGCTTTAAATGTACCACTTGTTGAATCAAAATACACTACTGAGTCATTAACTTTAGCAGAATCATCAAGTGTAGTTCCAGAAGATGAAAATGTTGGCCCTTGAGGTCCTTGAGTTGCAACAGTTACAACAGTAGTGTCTCCTTCATTTACTGTAACAGTATTTTTAGTGGTAGTGATGTTTACCGAAGTCATGCTGTGTAGCCCTCACTCATAAAAATGTCTCCTTCTAAATAATACTCTTTTAAACCACTAGGATTTGTTAATAAAACATCATATTTTAAAAGACTAGGGCTGAAAGTTGCAGTTTGAGTGTCAGTTAAAGACATATCAATAGTTCCTGTTGATCTATTTGTGTAAGTAATAGTCCAATCTGCGTATTTAGTAGTACGAGTTTCTTCCCAAACCTGTGCTTCTACTGTAAACCCTGTAAGATTTATAGCAGAATTATTAGAATCCTTAAAAACAAGCTGAATAGCATGATCCGACCTTCTTTGGATCGTCATATTGTAAGTGCCAGGTGTAACTGCCATCAGCTATAAGGTGAAGTTCCAAGAATACTTGTGTTCCATTGTGCTTTTAGTCCAGCCTCATCTGTAGCTGCATCTATAGCACTATCAGCAGGAGCATCTCTTAATGCGTTTTTCTTTGCAACAATATCTGCTGTTGAAGCACCTGTCTCCTGTGCCTTTTGAAATTCAACATCAAGCTCTTCGAGTTTTAATTTTCTCGCTCTTCTTATATTTGTTTTGTGAATTTCTCTGGCTACTGCCATATCTGTTTTAATAATGCTCATTCTCCTACTCCATCTGTAAGGTCTGATTCGTCAACATCCCAAGAATCTCGAAATGATCTGTCACTTGGAACATCAGCTACAGGTATTATCTTATATTTTTTACCAGTTGGCACATCTTTTTTTGCTATTTCTTCAACTGTAAATACATTGCCTGTAGCTGGATTAATTTCGTTATCAGTGGGAACTACAATGCAAATACCACCACTGTATCCTTCAATGTCTCTTTGATATACAATTCTATAATCGGAATTTGGCATAAATAAAACTTTCTTCTCTTTATATTATCTAAGTATTACCAAAAATTGCAACAGTAACGACTTTTACATCTGCCCTACCTTGACCATATTGTGAATTTACATCTTCACAAGATATTCTCATGCTCGATACTAAATAATCGTTACAATCGTGGCTAGTGCTACGACCATTAGGAGATCTCATGTCACCTGATACAATCGCTGTATAATTTACATCAGCCATATTAGTTGTAAAGTTAACTCTATAAAACCCTGTTCCAAGATCAGTAATTGAAGTTACGTTAAGATCATCTCTAATTGAAACAGTACCTTGCCCATTGAAATTAACAAAAGTATTGCAGATTCTTCCAATTTCTGTACCACTAGAGTTTTGAAACACAGGTGCAACTCTATTTGTCGCATTTGTTTGTATCGTTGTTGCTTTGGTAGTCGTTGAGTTGACGTTAGTTGAGGTTACACTACTTAATCCAGAAATAGTTGTAGCCGAACCACCTGTGGAGATTGAAGTTGTACCTACTGTGACAGTTTGACTAACGGTGGCAAAACTTAGATTACCACTGCCATCTGTCTTCAGAAATTGACCATTACTTCCATCTGCTGTTGGTAAGCTAAGAGTAAAACTACTTCCGATTGTTGCTGGAGATTTTAGACCTATGTAATTACTGCTATCAGCGTCACCAAACCTGATTTCATTTCGCTCTCTTAAAGTAATACCACTTGCATTGAATATCATTTGCTCAGTTCCACCAGAACTAAAGCCCATAACGTTGGCAGAGTTTCTAAACAAACCCATATCTGTATCTGTGTCAAAAGATATGGCAGGAGAAGATGCACTACTAGAATCATCAGCTAAAAACTGACCCGTCATCGTTCCACCACTTCTAGGTAATAAGCCTAAATTGTCTTGATCTATATGGCCAATGTCAGTGAAACCAGAATTATTAGAGTTTCTTATTTTCCAGATATTTGAATTACTATTTAAAAAAGTCATTCCAGCTACGCATTGGGTATCAGCTAAATCAGTTGTTTCAGCACTTTGTCCCTGTAATGCTTTAAAACAATCGTCTATATCTTCTCTTACAAGCCTTCCAGAGTTATTTTCAATAGTGAAATTACTTACAGATAATCCCATAATTTAATAAATACTTTTTTTCATGTTAGCCTCCTTTACCAAAACCAACAGCGTTGTAGGTAAAATCTCTATCAATATTACCACCACTTGAATTTTTAAAATGAATTGTAAATCCCGTTCCAGTGACATTAGTAAGTTCAAAATAATCTCCAGAGGCCATTTGTTTACTAGAAGAGTGCTGCGGAGTAATGCTAACAGAAGGCAAGAAGTTATTTAAATTACCCAAAGCGGATGTTCCTACAAAAAAAGCATTAGTGAATGTAACATTTTTAGCTCCTAATCCAGATGCTATAACAGCAGATTGTTCTGTTCTTGAAGGCATCTGTGCTGTATAACCTAGCTGTTGTAAAAGCATATTTTGAGCAGCATCGCTAGTTTCTAATGTTGCTCTAAACTGAAATCCTCTACCTTTAAAAGTTCCATTAGTTACTTCGTTAAAATCTGAATAAGAACTCATATCTGTAGAAGTTCGTACTGCTAGTTTTGCATTAGCTCTCTCAGCAGAATCTCCATCCCAATCAGGGAAACTATTAACAAGTCCGACCCTATCATCCCATAAGTTAGAAGGGTAATATCCAGCACCTTGAAAATGTCGTTTAAGTGTCAATGAAAATACACCACCAAGATCAAGAGTTTGTGCAAAGTCGTATGTTCCTGTTCTTTTGGTAGATGGACTTGTAATGGTAGTGCTCACTAAATTAAGACCACCTCTTGATACATCAAATTGAGTATTACTAAATAAACTGCTTGTTGTGTTATTAAACGGAGGAGAATCATTATCTTCTCTGTCTGTTTTAACAGTAATAAAATCTACAATATCTACAAGCGATAAACTAACTGAACTTGCATTGGCACTGAAATTTTCCGTATCATCTTGGAATTTAAGCAGATAAGTTCCTGCTAATGCAGGAGCTATTACTTCTGTAGCGTTTCCTGGTACAGCTTCAACAATATCTTGAGCAGATTGGAAAGTAGCAGCACCTTGATTTTGGTTTGTATGTCTTACATAAACACGACCACCATGCAAAACATCAATAGCAGTTGCTTGGTCAAATCTTAATCTTACAAACTGTTCATTTATAGGTTCTATAGTTAAATTTGAAACATCTTCTGGAATACCCGTTTTACCTTTAGTAGTGGCAGTTCCCGTTAACGCAGTAGTTGATAATTTACCAGAAGCATTTACTGAATAAATTTCAAATTCATAACTCCCTTTTCTTGTATCTAATATCTCAAAATCATTACTAAAAACATTTTCAACAATAAAGTTATCAGTATTACCATCTTCAGAAGTAAATCTATGGCTTAATTGATAAGAGGTTGCACCTTGAGGTCTTTCATAGTTACCACCTCCGTCTACAGCAAATGTAGCTGTAGGTTCTTTCCAACTGACTAGCAATCGACTTCTTGCTATTCCATTTATGACTATTGTTGTTTCTTGCGTTACTAAGTTACTTGGTGAGTTTAAAGGATCATTTAAAAGTGAAATATTACGAACAGGTAAAGCTACATCGTTTTCTATGAAGTCATATTTACCTTCAACATAAGTAAGAGCAGTAATTACATAATTACTTCCATCTTGTTCTTCTACTTGGATAACCCTAAATAATTGAGTTTGAAGAGTGCTACTTGAAATTAAATAAGGTGATCCTGCGTTGGGTGCTGCTGAAAGAGCAGAATCTAAACTTAAAACTCCTGAAGATTCGGCTGTTATAGTTTTAGTTTCAACCGTTCCATCGGGTAACAATACAGAAATTGTTGGGGAAATTGTTAGGCCAGGGCCAGATGTATTTCCTTGACCATCACTATGAGTTAAAAGAGTTGAACTTATAGAATCAATAGTTATAGCTGTAGTCGTTGCGGATACAACTCGCCCACCCCTTCTAGCTCCTGCCCTTACTGGATCGTTTATTTCTATCACAGATCCAGGTCTTACTAACATTCCAGAATCTATTGAAGTTGTAAACGTAACGGTTTCAGATTCATTTTGCTCGGCAAATAAAACTGCACGACCTAATCTTTGTGCTTGGTTGCGAGATGTACAAGCAAATGCCTTAATTTGTTTTACTACTGTTCCTATTTTTGCTATTGCAGTTGCATCTTCTACTACTTCAAAATCTATTTCCTTAGAGTCCATATTTAAATAACTTACTGATATTACAGAATTACGTTGCTTCAAACTACTTCCTTGATAATTAAACCCTGCTTCACTAACATTTGATAAATTAAACAAATAGCTAGGATTAGTGTCTCTATCTTGAGATATTGTTATCGTTCCAGCAGACCATATTGGCATACATCTCATCACTCCTGCTAACTCATTTATTACACTAAAAGCCTCTTTTGGACTATTAATATTCACATTACAGCTAAATCTTGCTTCTTTTGTACCAGCACCAGACCCGTCATCTACTTCTGCATTTGCGTATTGAGATGCTGCAAAAAAAGTAAACAAATCAATATTAGAAAAAGTTGTTGAATCGTTTGTTTGGTCAGGAGCAATATGATCTCCTAGTCCATATCTTTTGGTAGTGAGCAAATCAAGTAATATCATCGCAGGACACGCACACCATTTGGCTGCCTGCATCGTTCCATTGAAGATATAGTTTTCTGGGTAGTCGATTCTTCCTGTAGCAGCATCCACAGTGGGAGTTCCAGAATTATTAGCTCCTGCTCCTGGAATCCTTACTTTTATTCCTCTAATTCTGTACTTTCTTGTAGGAACTGAATTAAATACTTTACTGTCTAATCGAAGTGCAGCGTAAGCACTATTTGGATAAGTGGATGTACTTTCAAGAACCTCTTGTATAAATGAAAATTTAAATTCATCTCTTAAAAAACCAGCAGGGTCAGCATCAGCAGTAATTCTTTCAACCTTGACATTAACAGGAAAATTAAGAGCAGTTCCATTATTATCAACTAAATCAATTCTGTGTTCTCTCGAATAAGCATCAGCAGTTCTTCCAGATACAGAAGTATTTATTTTTTCTAAATAAGAACCTCCACTTGGTTGTACGGAAATTTTGTAGTTAACAGTAGATCCATGAATATCTCCATTGTCATCTGATTTTTGTATTTGTGCCCAAGTTAGAGTAACTATTACAGCGTCAATGGCAGTAGTTATTTGCTTAGTAACAGGAGCAGTTGTAGTTACATCAGCACTACTTACTGATATAGGTCTACGAACTTCGGATGGTATTCCGTTTAATCTATCTTGAGGATCTGTACCAAAAGCAGTTCTTAAAGTAACATCTTGAAAATTGAATTCAGAAGAATCTGGATTTGTTACTGAAGTTAAAAAATCAGAATTACTTAATGTTGTATCTACATTTAAGAGAGGAGTGTCATTTAAAAACACATCGGCTTTAGCAGCATTGTTATAGGCATCAGATGTTCTATCAGTAATTCCTTTGGATGAAGGAGTTGCAAAACCTTCAATCTCGCCTTCAGAAATAAGATCTTGAAGAGTAACAAACTGTCTACTATGTAAAGTATCGGGAGCACGATACGGAGGGGGAGGAGTTTTTGGCCCGCCACCAGCACCTCTAATAATCTTTCTTTTTTTAGTCATGCCTCTACTTGATTAGTGTCTATAGCAGCAGAAATTACCACCGAACCTGTCATAATTTCTCCATAAACTATTGGTACGGGAGTACCAGCCCTTGATGTATTTTGCATACCACTGAAACTAAATGATAAGCGAGGATCTTCTTCTGATTCAAATTTTTGCGGTTTTGGTAATGGAAAAAGCATTTCAGTTACACCTGTCAAAACTAAAGCAATACCAATGTTTCCGAGGGCTGCACTTATTCCTGCTCCTCCAGTGAATCCACTTAATCCTATACTTAAACTTGAACCTCCTGTTAAAAAAGCTGCTCCAATTAAAACAGCACCTAATAAAATCTTTCCTAAACCTCTACCTGAACCTGTAATAACAGGGATAAAATGTATATCTTCTTTTCCTATGGGATAACAAATTTCTTCTTCGCCTATCTGTTCTTTACCTACTTTTACTTGGTAATACTTAGGACTCATGTATTTTTCTAATTGAGGAAAATTATTAATTAAAAAACTTACAGCTTGTTTAACACTATTTACTTGCACATCAAATTCTTTATGACCAACAAATTTTGCAAGTTTTCCATGTAGCTTTATTTTACGAAACATAGCGTAACCTCTTTCCTGTACATTTTAACAACCATTCAGAGTAAGGCTCTTTACAACTTAGTCTATCGGTTAAATGGTGAATAACATCTCCTTGAAAAAATAATGCTACATGATTTAAAGTTGGATACATTATCGACATAAATAACAAGTCACCATCAATTAATTTTTCGTCTGGTCTAAGTTCACGAAAACCAGTTCGCCATGCACATCTTTCAAACATGGGATTCTTATTAAATTCTTGAGGTGTCAAAGGTCTTTCCCAATCTTTTAATTCTATATTTTTATTTTCTTTATACCAATCTCTAACTAAAGACCAGCAATCCGTTACTCCCCAAACCCATTGCCTTCCTAACAATGGTGGCTTGTATCCACAAGGCTCTAAATAACCCCATTGTTCTGTTCTAGGATTTACTATGTACCACGGTAATCCACTATCTTCACAGCTAACTTTATCTGCTTGACTTGGAGTTGGAGGATCTATTGGATGACTATGAAAAATACCTATAATCTCACCTGTCTCATCTGCTTTTACATAATCTTCTGGGTCGAGAATAAAACATTGATGGTCCGTTATTGCAAGATTACGACAAGGGTAGTACCTTTGCTTGCCTTTTACATTCAAGACAAGTCCTACAGCTTCTTTAGGATCTTGGTCTTTTGCGTGAACCAATGCCTTAGTTTGCCAACTCATCCTGTAAACGTACCAATTCCAGGAAACTCTTTCCTAGTACACTGTCTTTTTGGTATTCTTACTCCTGCAAGATCAGTAGGTGCAGCTAATTCAAATTCAACAGTTTGCCTGTTTTCTGCTGATTTACGATCTATCGAATAAATTTCTTTAGGAAATTCAGCAGTTGGATCAGCAGTAGGGTTCTGTCCATCCGCAAAGTTAGCAGCATCAATGAATTTAGCTAATGTTCTTATTCTTGTTACTTTAGCTCCTGTTAAATCATTTCCTGCTGTAGTTTCGTTAACTTCCAAAAGAATTGCGGATATTAAACCTGTAGCATTACTTATAACAAGTTTTGGTCTAGGTAATTGACCTTTCTGAAAAGCAAAACCTGTTGCTTCTATAGGAAATCTTAAATAGTCTACTCCTTGCCATTTAATTTTATTATTTGCACCTAAACTACTTCCCGAATGAAAATAATAAGTAGTAGTCGCTCCATGTAATGAATTATCTAATTTTAAAGTGAATAATTCAATAATTGCCGATGGGTTCAGTGATTGAACATCGCTAAATGTACTACTAAACGAAACATACCTAACATTATTATCGTAAACAGTTTCACCTACTGTTCCTGCCCATGCTGGCTCATTGCTTCCTGTTGTTCCTGCTTGAATTACTCTAAAAAATAACCCATTAGTTCTTCGAGCTAATGTTGGAGCGATTACATCGTTCAAGCTCAAAGTAGCACTAGCAGACCAAATAGTTGTCATTATGTACTAGGTTCAAAAACCTCTCTAAATGTAGCCTGTATCGAGGCTCTATTGTTATATGGTATCGACTTACTCCATGACTCGCAAACAAATTTAGAAGAACTGGCTTCTCCTGGTGGAGTAAAATCAAAACTAGCACTATCAACAGCACGAGCATCTAAAAATGTTTCTATCGTATCTGCGTCTGTTTCTGATACATCAAAAGTAAAACTAAATTCTTTTGGATTTTGATGTTGAGCTAAACCAAATAAAAGTCTATGTTCGTAACCATCAGCAAAACGAATAGTACGAGTTAATGGTCTAGATTGTTTACGCTGGCCATAAGTTGGTTTTATTGAAGGGAAAGTAGCCATTAAGCAAGTATTCCTCCAGGTCTTTTTTGTTGTACTAATTCAGATTGTACCGCAGCCGAGATAAGACGACCAAGTTCTCTACCCTGTTGTTCATCTCCCTCAACGGATGAACCAGAAGCATCCACATTTACTACAATATTCGTACCACCTATAGGGCTAACTTGGCCTCCAACAGCACCAGGGGTAAACATTTCTGGACCTTTCTCTCCGACCAGATAAGATTTACCTCTTTGTGCGTAACCACCGTTAGCAAAAGCACCAGCACTTATTAAACTTGTATTAAACCCCGTATTAAAAATATCATCTGATATAAACGGAGCACTACCTCCTCCTAATCCAAACATTCCACTGCCTAATCCTTTACCTAAAAATCCTAATAAGCCCCTTTGCATTTGATTAGCCATCATTTTCGCAGCAGTATTTATAAAATGGTTAGCTATAGAGTTGAGCATATTTCTGAATCCCTCTTGAACACTCATTGTTCCGTTTATTATTCCTTTGAACGATTCCTCAAAAGAACTGGCTATTGTTTGTGATAGTGCAACAATTTGAGATCCACGATCCAATAATACGGCCATTTGTTGATCTAATTGTATCGTCTGGGCTTGTATTGGGTCTGCAAGAACTAAAGCGTTCTCGTATATTTGTCTTTGTAGTTCTACTTCTGCTGTTAGTTTTTCAATTTTAAAGTCAAGAGTATCATTTGTTTCTTTTGCTGCCTCCTTTTTCAGTATCTCTAATTCTGCTATTTTTGAATCTAGTTTGTTTTTCTCTTTTGTTGACCCTAATATTTTTGCATTTACTGTGAATCTTTGCTGTTCTATTTCCAGTGCTTGTCTTAAAGGTAGTATTTCACGAGCAGCCCTAGCTGCGTTAGCCATAGCGTCAACATCTTGTAAATTTGACGGTAAGTTATTTCCTACTCCAGAGCCTCTGCTTTTTTCTAATCTTAATTTCTTTTGAGGTAGAGATTCTTTAAAAGGACTCAATGCTCCACCTGGGTTTAAGAAACCAAATCCTCTGCCCATAAAAAACTTAGCTATCCCCTCTAAAGGAAGTTTGTTGAGTAACTTAACTGCTGGACCAATAATATCCGTTACTATAAATCCAATTTTCAAGCCTAAATCAGCCATTCCTTTGTTAAATTCTTCTAATTCTTTTGTTGCTGCTTTTACTTCTTCAGGTGTCTTACCCGTTCTTTCTGCAAATTCTTCAATAAGAATTGAAGCAGCAGTAGATGTCATTCCTAATTTTTCTAATTTTGAAATTAAATCGCCTGTTGGAGTGTTGGTTAAGGATAGTCTTTCGGTTAATAGTTGTAAATTTTCTGTTGGTTTGCGTAAAGCATTTCCTAATTCTCTTACAGAGTTAAGCGTGTTAGCAATGGACTGAACTGCTGCTGTAGCTGCAATACCTCCTGCAAAACCACCCATCTGTCCAAACATTCCACCAATACCACCACCAAGTCCACCAGCAGCAGCACCAATAGGACCTTGACCAAATAATAGAGGAAAACCACCACTTATTAATGCACTTTGAGTATCAAATCTTCTTCCCAAGTTTCTCAGACTTCTACCACCTGATCCTACTGGACCTGTCAATAACTTTCCTGTAAATCGGTCATAATTAAGAGCCGAGGCTGCTCCAGTAGGAAATCTTGGGCCTTGCATAGGTTGTTGCGGACCATATTGTGCAGCACTAAATCCTGTAGATCCTCCCCTGAGCAGTTTTTGTTTTCTTAGAGAATCTTCTATACCTTTATTAACAAGTAAACTTTCTTTATTCTTTTGAACTTCTTTTTCGGCTAGTAAAATACTTTGTTTAGCTAGGTCAAATTGTTTCGTATCTGTACTTAACTGAGCCTTAGATAAGTGATTCATCACTTTCATTTGGTTCTTGTTTTGTATACTTAATGGGCCGAGTGAGTTCTGTATTCTTAAAATCTTATTTTCTAAGCCGAGTTGGGTATTTTTTATTTTTAATTCTTTTTCTGCGTCTGATAAAGCCTGTTTAGCTGCTCTTGATTGCTTTTTGCCTAAATTTGATATGCCATCGCCTATTGTTTTTAAGTCTTTTTTAACTTGAGCAGTATTTAGTTTTATATTTACGCTATACTCGGAGGCCACTAAACTTTTCGGAATACACGGATACTAAGAGTTTAGCGTACTTTACGAACTTGGGCTTTCCTTTTTGCTTTTTCCATAGCCTGTTCTTCTCTTTCAGCCTTTATTTGAAAGTAAGCGTTCCATGCGTATAGTTCCTGTAAGGACATTTTTTCTCTTACTTCTCTGTGTGTATAACCTAATTGTTCCGCTATAAAAAATTGTAAGTAAATTAAATTATCTTTTTCTAATCTAGCTTTTTACGGCATCGGGGCTTTCCTCCTCGCCCAAACTTTGCATTTTTTGCATCAGATCCAGTAAAACAGATAAAGGTATTTCTCTTCGTAAAGCTGGTAAATCTGCTGTTGTAAATAGCTTTGCACCTGATTCATCTTCAGCTTTTGTAACAATTACTTGAAGAGCAAAGTCCAGATTACCTTCTTCCTGACCCTTGTTCATAGCTATTAGTGTACTGTTTATGGTGTCTCTATCAGCTATTGTAAGAGGCGACCAAAATATTTTTATGACTAACTCTTTACCTTTAAAAATGGAGTAGCTACTACGTTCTTCGACACTAAAAGCTGCTTTTAGTTTGTCGATTGCTCTTGCTGTTGGCATAAAAAATTGTATCTATTTCTGTAGTATAACTCAAAGTATAGATTTAAGCACTCGTACCTTTGTGCATTGTATAATTACGCTTTGGTTTAAACCCTGCCATTTGGAATCCTTTATTAATATCTTTTTCTAAAAAGTTATTTTGTAGATAGACATAATACCAATTAGGAACATTGGGTTTTGGAGTAGTTTTGAATTTTTTACCATCTTTTCTTGTTTTCTTAAATAAATCTTCATACATATTTCCATCATACGGACTGACCATTGCGTTTATTACAAACCCTGCATATTCAGCTTTATTACCTATGTAAAGCATTTTTACCAACGAAGTGTATATTGGTTTCTGCCTTACTGGTGCTTTTCTATTGGTTTTTTGTGGATCTATATTATTATCTTTCCTTGGAATAGAAGGTATGACGGGAGCACCTTTTATTTGCCAAGCAGTGTTAAATATTCCTGTAAACCAAGGACTTCTGTTTTGCAAAGAATAATGAATTTCGGATGCTGCTTCTGCTCTACCTTTAACAATTAATGCAGCTAAATCACCTGGTAAATGTTTTAAATCCTTTGTTTTACGCATTGGCTGTAAAATCGCAGTTTATTACACTCATAAAATGACTTTGATCTTCTGTGACTACAGATGACGGTCCACTAATTTCAGTTACTCTTGGAGATACAGAAAAAGTATCCGTATAGTCAGATGCGTTTACAGAAGTAAGGCCAGTGATTACTAACTCGGATATTTTAGCAGCAGTAGCAGTTCCTTTGTTAGAGGGTGTCATAACTGCACATCTTATTGTGCCTGAATAGTAAGTCGTAGCTGAACCTTGACTTTGTATAGTGGATTGATTGAAGTCTAGGTTAACCATTACATACTTTTTATTTTTTCCTGGCGAACTAAAAGGTGAGTTATCGAATACTACAGTTACAGTAGGATCTGAGTCGTTAACAGCGTCTAGTATTGCTGTTTCAAATGCTGCTCGTGCGTTTACTAAAGTCATTAGAAAATTACATCAATGCGGAATAGGTATTCCTGTCCACCCTTTAACGTACGAATATCTGTTATTTTAGCCCCTCTTGTTGAACCAGAAAATGTAAGAGTTATCTCATCTTGAAGTAAGGGTTGATTATCACCTATCAAGTCTGGAGTAATGAAGAGCCTCGCTACATTCTCCTGAAACCCAGATTCTTCAGTAGATTGTACAAACTCGATAGGTACTTTAATTGTATAGTTTGTGTCCACAGTTACATATTCTCCAGTTGCACTGTTATAACTAGATACACCTTTTCGTGTGTAAACAATAGAGGTGTCTAACGATATTCCAAGTTGAGCAACCACTTGCTTTGCAATTTTTTTAAATGCTGCGTCTAACTGTCCTGCCATTAGCCTCTAACTACCCTCATTTGGAAAGATCCTGCTCCCCCTAGAATATACGCTCCAAGGTAACTTTGTAGCCATGGGTAAACATCTAAAATATTGTTTACTGATCCTGTTCCCTGACTTGCAGTATTGTATTTGACTTCTATATCTCCTAGTTTTACTTCTGAGAAGTTTCCGTCTGTTCCTAAATTACCTGTCATGGCATCTGTGTCATTTGCCAGTGCTCTAGCTAGTTCATACTGTGCATACTTGATGTTTAGTGGGATAGTCGAACAACTTAACTCAACTCTGTCCACTTGATAGTTTGTTCTAGGAAACTTTAACGCCTGATCTTCGTCACATCTATCCCCTTGATACACGAAGGTGTCTATCCATCTAGTAGCTGATATTAATGCTCTGTTCTTTTGATCGTCTGTTTTGTTAGTCCAGGTTGAAGAATCTGGGACTGTTTCAAAATAACTATTAGCTTCTGTCAATGTGACATAGCTATTAGCAGTTTCACTTTTTATAGTTGCATTTATGGTAGCTGCCACGATTGATAAAGTAATTTAGTTTTATTGTAGCGTAAAGAAAAAACCCCACCAATAATTGATGAGGTTAGATGACCACATTTTAATCTTAATAGAAATTAAGACTTAAGACCATTAGATAATGGTGTGTTTACAAAGATTTCAACCATAGGAATTTGGTCGATGTCATAAGTTACACCCCAGTTAGATCCAGTTCTAAGTGCTGAGTTAGCAGGGTTATCAGCAGCGTTTGTCCACTTAGTACCCATAACGTGATAAGCACTATGGTAGTCAACAGACATAACATCTTGCTTAGATAAGATGTTTCTTTCTGCTTCAATACCTAACTCAGACTGATTACCTTCAAGAATTGTTCCTGACTTCATTAAGTAACAACGGAACTCTTGACGATTACCAGTAGTTGTTGGATCGTTGATGTTTACCTGAGAGTCGATTACAACTGTACAACCAGCGAACTGACCGATTGATCTGTCAGTTACACCAACTCCACCACCACCCCAAGTAATGCCAGTACCAGTTGATAAAGCAGAAGTTGAGAATGTTAATAGACCTACTTGGTATAAGTAGTAAGCAACCGCAGGGTGAACTATAAGAAGATCAAGTTCTTCTCCTCTTTCTCCTAAAAGAGAACGAGCTTCTGCAACAGTAGCAGCAGTCATATAGTTTGCTTCAGCAGTAGAACCAGAACCACCTAATTGCTTCTCAAGACGATGACCATTAAGAGCAGTATGGAATAAACCAGTTAGAGTTTCAAATAAACGAACAGAGTTCAATTTATTGATAGCATCTGCAAGTTGATTTCTGATGTGACCCATTGGATCTTCACCAGCAGCTAATACAGCTACATCATCAACAGCATAAGCAAAACCTCTGTGACAGATAGTTGCGATCTGCGTATCTGTACCGATTTTTTGAGGTGTTAGATAACCAGCACCACTTGTTCCCCATGTACCTGTACCATCTAAGATTTCCTCAGTTGGTGCGATTGGGTTAAATTCTGGAACCTGTATTCTTGTTCCTCCTGCTGTTGCATCAAGCAAAGCATTACGGACTACAGCACCAGACTGTATAAATAGGCTACGCTCTTTGATAGCTTGAGAAACGTAAGCACTAAAATTATTTCTCTTAACGATGTCCGCTAATAGGACACCGCCAGTATAATTCTGAAACGGAGCAGCCATTCAGATTTACCTTAATAAGTTTTGCGATACCCTAATCACGGATAAGGGGGTCAATTTCACGGAAATTAACTATTTAGTTTGAGCCTCTTGTTTCAGCACTGCTGCCATTTGAGGGTCTTGTTCTGATATTAGCATTTGTTGTGTTATATTGCCCGTTTTCCAAGGATTTACTTGACCTCCAGAAGCATTGGCAACTGGACTTGGTTTTGCACCCATTCCAGCAGCAGAACTTGGTTTGAAATGGTGTTCCCAACCACTGCCAGGGTTTTTGAGACTCGTGAGATATGTAGTGAGATTCTGTTCAACACCTCCATTCAGTACAACTACTTCTCCGTTAGCATTTCTTTGTAACTTATCTTGTAATAATGACAAAGTTTGTTCTGCGTTTATCGCTCCAAGGTTACTGATAGCTGCGAGTGCTGTGGTTTTTGTAGAAGCTACTTCATTAGAAGTTTTTAAGTCATCTAATTGCTGAGATAAGGTAAGTATCTGTTGCTCTTTTTCTTGGGCTGTTTTATTTGCTTCCTCCCAAAGAGTTTTCCATTGACCTTGATCTTCTAATTCTTTGGTACGCTTTTCCTCTCTCTGTTTGTAGACATCATCAAGTTTACCTTTGATGCCTTTAAACTTTTCTTGTGCTTCAGCAGCTTCTTTTTGTGCAGCAGCTAGTTTCGCTTCATACTCTGCTTTAATAGAGTCAAGATTTGGTGCTTGTGGTTGTGAAGGAGTATCAGCCACGGGCTGTTCAGGAGGATTCACGGAATCAGGCTGAATTACTTTTTCTTCGATAGCCATAGATTAGTCAGATAGTGGGCTTGTAGATTTCTTTTTAGTGGACTTTTTCTTTGTTGCTTTTGGTTTTGGAGCAGGACAGACAACAGGAGCTTCTGGACCATTACCCATCTTTTCAGATGCAGTAGGTTCTACAAGTTCCCATTTGTAAGTTCCGTCAGGCTGAAGTACCTTATCTAGGGATTTAGCCATAAAAATATGTATATTTATCTACTATTGTAGCAGACTATTCAGATTTGACCTCATTTGCATTTGGTAAAACTTCACCTTGAACCAAAATGTCTCTAAATTCTTCTCTATCGATTACCTGTTGTTCAAATAATGAATTTAGTGCTGTAATATCCTGTCCAATTAATCTTTCAATATCAAAATCTCTACTAATTTTTACTTCTGGTGGCTCGATTCCAACATATTCAGCAGAAAAATTAAAACATTTTTGAAGTTTTTGTTCTAATTCCATAGAAACCATCGCAAGCATCGAATTTGTATCAACACGATCTAGCCTTCTAGCGTCAGCAGACTCAGCTACAAATTTCTGTTGTGATAGTGTACTGATTCCAAGTGTTGCCATTTGCATTTGTAGCTCTTTAATTTCAGCAGATTGAGCATCAAAAGCACTGGAAGCTGGCTCTACATAATAAATTTTATTACCTGGTTGAGTTGCCATCGCATAGTTTACAGATATAGCAAGGTCTTTAGTCTGATCGTCATAACCTTCCATTACAAGCATTGGTTGAGATGCAACGTGCAAACTATGAATTAAGTCAGCTTGTCTTTGAAAATGTGCAAGATTAAGGTAAGCAATATCAAGTAAAGGTGGTTTGCTAACTAAATTTTCTGTTTTTCCAGAATAAACAGTGACTAAAGGTATTTCTCCTAGAGAAAAATTACCAGATTCAGCTAGTTTGTACTCTTGATCTGTAGTGCCAGTACTAAATTCACCCATGTAAGAATTATCATCAACATCGTACATCGCATCAATCTCATCTTTCTTACGAAAAACTCTATAACTACCAGGTTCTATAACTCTTACTTGATCGTAAACCTTTTCTCCAAATTCACCGTCAGGTAATACAGCTTTTTCTGCGATTCTTGCTTGTATGAGATTTCCATAATTAGATTCTCTATCTAACCTCCAACCTAAAAGATTTGTAGGATCTACTTCTATCCAATATGGTCTACGGTTCTGCTGCCTTTCTTCTGCAAGACTTAATGCCCCAGAAGGTGCTGGATAATCAACAAGAATGTGACTTTGACCATAAGTAAGAGAACACATTAGTATTCTTCTTGCATACTCATCTAAATCAGAACCACAACCATCAACATCCATTTTAAAAGTTTCTGTCCAATAAGGATCACCAGTTAATGTAATAGGTTTCCTAAGAACTAAACCTGTAGCTGCTCTTATCAATCTTTGGGTAAAAGGAGAAAATACAGCACGATTTACTCTTGCCATGTAAGCCGTGTAATCTTCTCTTGGTTCTAATGGTAAAAATGCTTCGCTGTTTTCTCTTAAATATTCTGTTCCTTCAGTAACAGCTTTCATTATTTCCCAACCTTTCATCATATCAAGGACAGCCCTCGTGCGAGTAAAAGGACTGTCTATATCTCCAATAGTTGTAGAAGTTTGTACTTTTGTTCTATAGTCTCCAGGAATTGAATAAGTCATTTAACACCTCCATCGTTTTAATGCTAACGCTTTTCTAGTAGGTCGGCCTTTACTATCTTTCATTGGACCTTTGACCCCTTTCATGCGAGCACAAAAGGATTTTCTTCTTGCTGCTCTTTTACCTGTAGGGTTCTTTTCAGTAACAGGTGCTTGTAAATTACTTCCTGTGGCACGATTGTATTTCGCACGACCTTTTGCAGTAAGTCCACCCTTCTTGGATTTCTCTCCTCTACCTACAGATAAACTAACTCCTTTACGTTTTCTCATTTGCCCACCTTTGCCTGTGCCTTTTTATGGGCTTGTGTAAAAGTATCTCCTGCTCTCATTCGCCTTTTCATAAACTCCATGTGCTTTACACTATGGTGCTCAGAATGTTTTTCTAGTAAATTCTTTTGGCGAGTGGTGAGTTTCACTTCTTTTTCTTTTTCTTCTTAGAACGTAGTTTTTTAAGGTCCGCAGCCGTAATCTTATCCCGTGGTGGAGCAACAGCAGCCAGTTTGCGTTGCTTTGCTGAGTAAGATTTTTTAGGCATTAGAGAGCAGAAGTGATAGCACCGTTAGTTACAAAACTAACTGATACTGTAGAAATGTCTCCAACAGTTGAACTAAATGAAGTTCCTGTAATTATTCCATTAAAACTTAATTTTTTAGAACCTGATGTATCTAAGAAAAGATTAAATGAAGCATCACCAGCATCTTCTGTTGTTAATACATCTGAAATAATTTCAGCAGTATCATCGCCAGATGTTGCTGTATAAAGAAGATCAACAGTACCAGAACCAGAAATTAATGATCCTACATACTTTCTTGATGTATCTCCATGAGCAGTACACTCTAATGTGTCTTTTGTAGTATCTAATGTCCAAGCTGTTGTTGAAGCTATAGCTCCTGCTGTTCCAGTTCCGTTATCAAATGAAACAGAGCCTTCTTCACCACGAAAAAATGCCATGATTTACTAGAAAAATTTACTTATAAGACTATATTACCTTGAAACTGCGTTTTTCACAGTTATTTTTTCTTTTTAGTTGATTTTTTAGTACTTTTTTTCTTCTTGCCTTTTCTTACAGAAGCAATGTAACCTTGACATCTTGCCATTGCGTGAGATTTGGCCATTTTTAGCTCCGTTTTTTGGTCTTTTTACGTCTATGTTGATATGTTATCTTCTTACTGCCTGTTTTGGCACGTTTAAATCTTGCTTTTTCACTTGCTGACATTTCTGAAGCAGTCTTAGGTGTCTTACTTGAGACACGCTTACTTGGTCTACAGGCTGGATAACCTCGTTTTTCACCTTTTTGACGGCCACAAGGCTTACCAGTTTTGACATCTACCCATTTTTCTTTGAACCAACGGGTAAGACCGCCACTACTTCTTGCCACGTTTTCTCTCCACTCGGTAAGTTCCTCCACGTTTTTTGTACTCTCGTACAAGCCACGCATTAGCATAAGCACTTGGGTAAACCTTAAATTTACGCTTTGCTTCTGCTTTTACCCTAGAGTATAACGCTTTATTGACAGGAACATTTGCCACGCTTTTTACCTCCCTTCTTTTTCTTCTTCTTTTTCTTTGTAGTCGAGTGGTACATAGTAAGAATTAGGTAGTTCTTAGTATATTCTAAACGAAGTTTGGCCTAATGTCTCTGGTTTGGCAAGGTTAAATTGTTGGAGACATAGATATCCGAAAGCGTCAAATGCGTGGTCAACCCCAAGGTTTTTGTTTGGCATACCTGTGTTTGGAGCGTAAGTTAAAGTTCGCAAAGATTTTATGAGTTCTTTGCAGCGTGGATGAATCACTGTCCTGCGTTCGCCCATTGCGTCATAGAGTGCAGTATTAACTGCGGTTACTTTGTCACGGACTTTCCAGGGGGATCTTGGAGAGGATACAGTAAATCCGCTTCTGCGTAAGATAGTATGGTCCGTTGAACCTACTCCTGATGTTTTTCTGGCTGCACCCGTTGGGTCAGGGCAAGCAATAACTCTCCTTTCTACTCCGTAACGATTTGTAACTTCTTCAGCAAAATCCCAGGTTGTTGCACCACCCGTCAAAATTATCTCATCAAATACATAAAGCATTTCTCTGTAACGTACAGCACAGATACCGCAAAGTGGATCTACGTTAAAATCGACCCCTAGTAATAGTGGGGCGATGGATATGTCCTCCGCTTCGGTAGAAATGTTGGAATCTGAAAAGGAGACTGCAACGAGACCAGTGAGATTCTCGAAACTTGCCTCGAACTCTTGCTTGAATGTTCTTCTATCTAGTTGGGCCTTGGCTGCTTCGACTTCTTCGGCTGGAACATTACCCCCGTCTATTGTTGTAAAACTCCAGCGTTTCCAATCACCTGTTTCATCTTCTGGAACGTAACACCATAAATCGTAGAACCATGAGGCTGTGCCGTCTGGTGTAGATATGAATAAAGCCCAACCTTGTTTGTCTGCTAGGGCTGGTCTGATTACCTGAAACCAGACATCGGAATCCATGAAGGCTGCTTCGTCAAGTACTACTCCAGCCAAGCTTCGGCCACGCAGGGTTGTTGCGTTTTCCGTGCCTTTTAGTTCGATCAGCGATCCATTGATTAGTTCGATTTTGAGGTCGGTTTCGTTTTTGGACTGAATCCATTGGGGTGGGATAAGCTTTTTTATTTCTTTCCATGCGATGTCTTTCGCCATGCGGTATGTGGGGGCACAGTAGAAATAAGTTTCACCTGGGCGATCTATTGCTGCTTTTAAAAGCTCTATGCAGGATAAATAGGATTTTCCGAATCTTCTGCCAGCCACGAGGACTCTAAATCTGTTTTTTGCGTTGAACACCTCCCCCTGTGCCCATCGTAAGGAAAGATTTTCGGCTGTTTTTGTACTCATGTAGTAAAGAATAGCTTAAATATTGACGGATTTCCGTGATTTTCTCGACTAAACCGTGTTTTTAGGGTTATTATTCAAGTATTAACAACAATTTTAGTCCGTGGCTGATTCTGTTCTTCGTAATACAAATGGTCAATTTACATCCGAGCGAGCTTTGAAGGATGGGAGAGTATGTGGAAAAAGACAACCTGATGCAGTGATAGAAGCTAGAAGGCAAAGACTGTATTCCAAGCAGTTGACAGGTAAAACTACCAGACAGTTAGTGCATGAGCACTCATCTAGAGAAGGTATAGGGATAGATACAGCTTGGAGCGATTGGAAACAGGTGAAGAAATGGAACGATGAGGATTGGGAACAAGATAGAGAGAAGATGGTTTCACGACTCCAGGGAATGAGAATGAGGTTGTTTGACCAGGCTGTAAGAAAAGGACAGTTACAGACGGCTGCTCAGATACTAGATTCACTCGGTAAAGTACTAGGCGAGAGTGTAGAGAACATCAATTTAAACACTCCACAACTATCAATTCAAGTAGAGCCAAAGAAAAACAGTTGACATTAGTGTAATATTGTAGTATTATTATATTGTAGTACATTTACCGCTTATGTCTTGATTTGTCAGTAGGTTCAGGGGTCTACTACGGCTACAAAAAAATTTTGCAATGTGTCCCCCAGCTGAAAAAATAGCATAAAAAAAATTCCCTAGACTGTGAAGAATAGGGAAGGGGGGATAGTGTACGAGCTCGGATTAATTTAGTTTGTAGCAGATATCAGAATTATTATAAACTTCCATACATTTGTTAAACGCTGGACGGTCTACGATACTTGCAAGAATAAAACTGCTAATAAATAAAACCAGAGCAATTCGGACATAGTTTAAATTTGGTCTGGTGGCTAATCGGTAGCGATTGCGTGGATTGTTTGAGTTTGACATTTTACAGTGAAGCAATGGGAAAGAGAAAGAATTTAGAAGTTTGGAAAATGATAATTAAATAAAGCTTTGGCTTGTTTATGTAAGCCTTTGTTAGTTAATCGTTTGACTTCTTCCAATACTTTTGTTTTAAAAATTTGTTTCTTAGTTTTCATTGTGCAAGCTCCTTAACTTTTGATACTTTAGAAAATCCATAAACAAATAATTGTTCATCTGAATTATAAAATCTTGATGTATCAGGAATTTCTATACTTGGGTGTTTTTGGGGGGTGCTAGTGTCGTAACACTTCCAAACACCATTCTGTCTGTAGTTCCAATTTCCACTAG
>VTLG01009498.1_pt1 | contig 30158 bp, 48 predicted proteins | sample 4694571 | NCBI WGS metagenome assembly VTLG01 (sample SAMN12604809, study PRJNA352737) | marine metagenome | biome: ENVO:00000447; feature: ENVO:00000209|ENVO:00000569|ENVO:01000036; material: ENVO:00002151; isolation source: viral sequences binned using virsorter ...
AACACAAAAGGTTATATTAAATAAATAAACCCTACTCAAAGGCATTTGCAGTTGCGAGAGGGTAAAAGAATAGAGGTATTACAATGGCAAATACAGATGTCGGTGTTGCAGCAGGTGGTTTAGGAAAAACCATTGCGGCAGCAATAGTACAATTCAACAAAGCAGCAGTATGTCCACAAACAGTATCAATGGCACCAGCAGCAGCAGGTTCTAATGTAGTTCAGTTTCCTGTTTATTCTAAACTAGGAGTATCTGATGTTACTAATGAAGGTTCAGGTGATGAGGATACAGAAGTAGCAGCAACAAGTATTACAACTGCTGCGACTAATGTGCAAGTATTGAGAAACCACATTAATGCAAGAATTACTGATTTAGCAGCACATGGTAATGATGATGCTTTAATGGTAAATGCAGGACAAGTTCTAGGTAATGCAGTAGCAGCAGAGTTTGATGCTAATATATGTGCATTGTTTGATGGATTTGCAACAAGCAAAGGTACTGATGATTCATTAAGATTCATTGATATTATGGATGCAGTTGCTTCTCTTGAAACAAATGATGCTCCAAGACCATATAGTGCAGTATTACATCCACAACAAATGTATGGTTCTTTTGGATTATCAAATGATTTAGCATTAACACAAACATCATCTAGTACAGGTGCTTTTGCACATGGTGGTGCTATATCAGTTGGTGAGCAATTCTATAAAGCAGGATTTGTTACAATGATAGCAGGAATTGATTTCTATACTTCACCACAAGTTATTGATGGTTCAACAGGTAGGAAAAAAGGTGCTATTTATAGTAAAACTGCTATTGGTGCAGGTTACATTGATTTTGGTGGTGGTAACTTTATCCAAATAGAAACTGAAAGAAATGCACTCGGTGCATCTACTAATCTAGTTGCTAATGGCTATTGGGCTGTAGATGAATTAGTTGATTTACATGGTGTAGAAATACATACTGAAATCTCTTAATGATACAGTAGTAATATGTGTATGGGGTAGTATTCGTTGCTACCCCTGCACAATAAGGATAACATGGATAATAAAAAAGATTTAGGCAATTTAAACAACAAACAATTCGGAATGGAGTTAGACCCTACGAATAAATTAAAACTCGTTAAAGATGATAAAAAGGGTCAAAAAGCATACTATAATGGTAAGCCTATGAAGTACATGGATTATATGCAAGAAGTAAGTGATAGAATTGATAGAAGTAAAAAAGGTAAAGGTGCTGATAATATCGGTATGTTTGCAGGTGTAAAGTTTGACAAAAATGGAAAGATTATTTAAAAGGAGTAACTAGAAATGGCAGAAAAAAAAGAAACTAAAAAAGCAACTAAAAAATCATCAGGCATATTTAAGATTACTAAACCAAATGGTAATGTAATTCAAAGAGAAAATTTAGAAACTGAAATCCAAAAAGCCTATGAAGCAAAAGGTTGGAAAGTGGAGGAAGTATAATGCAATATGGTAAAAGTGATTACAGGATAATAGATGTAACACCTACATTAGATACATCAGAATATGCAAGTGGTGATGCTTTATTTAATCATGTAGAGATACCAAATGCTGTTATTGGAAATGGTGGTGTGTCTGAATTAATTAACATAACTGTAAATAGTAAAAAAGCATCTGCAACTGCAATGAATATTATCCTTATGCAATCTTCACAATCTATGGAATCTGCTAATACTGCTATGGATATTACAGCAGTTGAAGGTACAGCAGCAAACTTTCTAGGTCATGTTGATGTTGCAACAAGTAGTTGTTTAGATATGGGAAATTATATTATAGGTATGCCTTCTTCAAATACACAGGCAAAGACAAGAGATTTACCTATGTTGGTAAAAGCAGATGATGATAGCACATCTATTTACTTTACTGTTATAATATTAGGTACTGTTACTTATGCAGATGGTGATTTAACATTTAGATTCCATTTAAAACAAAGATAATGTCATTATTAGAACGAATTAAACACCATGAAGGTTATCGTTCCCAAGTGTATAAATGCACAGAAGGATATGATACTATTGGATATGGGTTTGCTATTAAGGATTTAGAGTTAGATGAAGAAATAGCAGAATTAATTTTAATTCGCAAGTTGGACAAACTAATGAATAGGATAAATAAGACATTTCATTGGTGGAGGTCAGCAGAAGAAGAAGTAAAGAATGTTGTGGTTGAGATGTCGTACCAACTCGGAATCAAGGGATTTAGTTCTTTTCGTAAAACTATTGACCATTTAGAGAATAAGCGATATGGGAAAGCATCTGTTGAAATGCTTGATAGCAGATGGGCAAAGCAGACACCTAATAGAGCAATAGAGTTATCTAATATCATTAAGAATTTAGAGTAATGAATGGAACCATTCGAGATATTAGAAAAATATGGATTACCGATAGCAATATTAATACCTGTGGGCTATTTTCTTTGGAAGCAACAACATTGGATACAGAACGAATTAATCGAGGATTTAGAAGAACGATTTAAAAGGTTGGAGGGTATTATAATTACCTTAATCAACCAACAGAAGAAGATGCAGATTGAACTACGAGGGATAATGAAGAAGTACGAAGCATTAGTAGAAATTATAAACAAACTAATATTAAGAAGTGAAAAGGATAAAAAATGAAAAAACTAACTAACTTTCTAAAAAACTTTGCTATTGATTATGTGATTAAATACTTAACTGATAACAAAGATGAAGTAGTAGCAAAACTAAACAAAGAGATAAATGTTCCTATTTTAAATGAGAAACAGGAAAAAGAATTATTAGATGCTATCTATGATACTACATTAACAGTAGTTAAAGGCATAAAATAGTGATTCCTGCGATAGTTCTGCAAAAATTAGTACCAAAGGTGCTTGAAGTGATTTTAAAGCAATTTAAGGGCATTGAGAAGATTCCTTATTTAGTTAAATATATGGAAGATGATAATGAAGCAGACCAAAAGATTAAGTTGTTAGAAAAAGGATTTATGCAATTAGCAGAAGAAATAGATGAATTGAAAAAAAATAAATGACTAAAATATTACATATAACAGATGCAGTAGATGAGAATCTAAAATTAGTTAGAGATGCAGATGGCACAGATACATCTATTCAATTATCAAAAGATAAATTAAAAGTTTCAGGCGATTTAAATGTTACAGGTGATGTTAAGACACCAAACCAATCTACTCCTGTATCTGATTTTGATTTAGCGACTAAAAAGTATGTAGATGACAATGCAGGTGGTGGAACAATCTATCATTATATGCAGCATCAATGGTATGCAAATGCTTCAACGAATGTTTACCTTCCTTTTGCAGCATCTGTTAATGAAAGTTCTTCAACATCAGATGTTTATATTGATGATACTGTTTGGATTCCTATGTTTAACGGAAAACTAACAGAATTAAAACTATACACAGATTCCGATACAGGGTCTACTGATTTAAAATTAAGTGTAAATGGGTCATTAGGTTCTAGTGTGCTGTCAGGTGGTGCTGTTAATTGCAGTTCAGATAAAACAGTTTATACATTCACTTGCGACCAAAATAATACTTTTAGTTCAGGTGATGTTGTTAAGTTGTTTATTGAGCCTACCAATGCTCCTCTTTGGAGTACTGCATCTACTAAATGGGAAATAAGTTAATGGAAAAGATAGATAAAACTCAACTAGAAGTATTAAAGACAGGAAAGCACACAGACGAATCAAGTTTGCATTATTGTGTATCTATAATTATAGACAAAATTAACGAAATAATTGATGAGGTAAATGAATAATGGCAGGATTAACAGGAAAAAGTATAGCAAGTGCATATAAGTCTATTTTAAGGGTAGATGATGATGCTAATGGTATAGATACATCAACAGAAGCAATAACTGATGGCGAGGGTACAAAGTCTGCAATTAAATTATCAGATGACAATTTTTTAGTAAGACCACAAAATGATGATACTACTTTTGCTATGCAGGTGGCATCAAAAGGTGGCACAGCATTGTTATCAGTAGATACTACCAACAGTATAGTTAAAGCAGGAGTAGGACAATTTAATGTACTTACACAATATGCTTATTTTGGTGCTACTACTTCTGATACATCAGGAGCATCAGCAGGAACACATTATCCATTAGTCTTTGGTATGGGTGCAGCAGGATTGGCTATGGGCGACCAAGCAAATCATTTTGGAACAGGCACAGACCCTGCAACAACATTTACAACAGCACATGCAACAGACCAGCATGCAAGTGAGTTAGTAAGGTATATGATGTATGTTCCTGATAATATTTCAGTAGATGCAGTATATTCATTAGAGGGTGCAGATGCTGCAACAGGAGATACAACAAGATTTCATTTAATGAGTTATACATTTAATAGTGGTTCAACATCTTGCTTAACAAGTGGAACATTAGTAGCACATTCAGATGACACAACAAATGCAGGTAGTGAACAAGTTTATAAAAGTACATGGAATATAGATAATGCAAGTGTATCAGGTGGGAAAGTATTAATATGCACATTTGAAAGTGATTCAGTAAATTCAGATTTTGCTTATCAGGCAATAATTAAATATCATTTAGTATAGGAGAAAGAAAATGGCGAATGTCAAATCAACATTAACAGTAGAGGCAAATGGAACAACTAACTCCTTTACTAACACAAAACAATACACAGAAGAAACAGTAAATAGATTTTATGTAGATGCAACAGATGGATTTACAGACTTATTAGCATTTAGTCCTGATGATGAATCACCAACTAAAACTTGTACTGCAACAGCAGCACCAAAGGCATTTTGTATTTACAATAGTGGCAATACAGGTGTAGAGATTCAGTTACAAGCAGCAGGGTGGGCAGCAGATAGCACACAAGCAACTGCAACAATGTTTTTATCAACAATGTTAGGTGCAGGTGAAATGTTCTTTTCAAATAATATGAGATTGATTGAAAATGCAGATGGTAATTCATCAGCATTGGGAGCATCAACATCATTAGCACTAGCAACAAGTAAAGTTGCAACATTAGATGCTACACATTCAAAAGGTGGCGATATGGGTGCAGATACAGATACAGAAGATGTGGCAGGTTCAACTACAATAGCATTAGATGGTGCAGGTGCTAAATTTAGAGCAGGAGATTACATATTTTTTGATACATCAACATCAGATGCTATGAAAGTGGTATCAGTAAGCAGTAATACATTAACAGTAGAAAGAAATGTTTTAGGGTATACAGCACAAACTATTCCTGATAATACAGATGTATTTATGTATGCAGGTAGCCATCTGCATGATAAAGGCACAGAAGATGATAGTGGTACTAATATTAGAACAGATGCTAATGGTAGATTTAAAGGACAATTATTAGGCGATAGTGGTGCAGTTCCAAGAGGAACAGGTGCAACTAATGTAGCAGGTGGTATAGTAGCAGGTAGTGTATCAATTCAATTTCCTGAACATGGTGGCTATCAAAATTTAGGAGTAAATGTATCATCAACAGATTCAACAGGTTTAGCAGTATCAACTGCTTATGCTTTTAGAATTACAGACAGTTTAGGTACAACTGCTGATATATCATTTACAACTGATTCTTCTGATGTAAGTTGGGGTAAAGTTAATTCGCTTATTAACAAAGCATTTAGTGATGCAAATTTAGATTATAAAGTAGAGATAGTAAATGGAGATGTAAGATTTAGTGCTAAAAAAATGATAGATGGAGATAGTATAACATTAGTAGACCCATCAAGTGGTACAGAGCCTTGGAATGTAGGGAATGTGCCTGATACTGCTAACCATGAATCAAAAGTAGTAACTAGATACCCAACTGAAACAGTAACAGATGTTGAAAGTGGTAAAAGAGTGAAAAATACACAGAATATGTTAGTAGATGATGGAAATGGTAATTTAATAGGTGATGTAGGAAGTGGAACTATTGATTATGATACAGGAATAGTTGATTTTACTGCATCATATAGAGCAGAATTTAAGACATCATTTGCTTATGGCTCTGCTCATGCAGGTATACCAACAAGAGCAAGTAATTTAGAAAATATGGTTTCAATAGTTGCAGGTCGCTCTATGAATCCATTGAAAAATGGTGAAATAACAATAATTTGCTACTCATAAGGGAATAATATGCCAAAAGGTAAAGGAACATACGGAAAGAAAATAGGAAGACCCTCAAATAAGAATAAAAAGATGAAACCTAAAAGGAGGAAATAATGGCAACTAATTTCAGATATGCAGACCAAAGTGACTTAATGGCTCACTTTAATCGTATGGGTGACTATGACCAGAAAATCCAAGTTTTTAATTGGGTAAAAGACCATGATATGGATGCAGGAGTATCTACAAGTGATAATTTGGATGCTTATTTTTCTACTGATGTAGGTATGACTTCAGATGGAGATGGTGGTGTTTTTTCAGGTACTTTATTGTTTGTTAATGGCACATCAGGAACGAAGTTATCTTCAAGCCAAGTTGCTTTGACAGATGAAGTATTTGATGCCACCGACAATGTAGTAACCATAGATTCAGGTCATGGGCTTTCAGCAGGAGATATTATTCTGATTGGGAGTGAATATATGGAAGTTGCAAGTTTATCCACCAATGATATTACTGTTGTCAGGGGAATATTTGGAAGTCCTGTCGTTGAGATAGCGAATAATACTGCTGTGAAGAAAATTTTTGATATTAGTATATATAAAGATACTCTTAACCAAAGTGATTCTGTAAGTCCTTTTTATTGGTACAAAGACTCCGATAGAGATACTATAATTTTAATTGTTGATAATTTGAATCCAAATGAGCAGGTTGTTGAGATTGGTCGTGATGTTGAAGATTATGTAGACCAACAATTAGTAAATGCTTCTTTAGAATTAAATAACTTAATAGATGCGAGAATACCTACTCCAATACCCTATGCAAGTCAAGTAAAAAATTCTGCTCATAATTTAATTGCACCAGAATATGACCCTATTATAATTAAATCCACTTGTTATATTGCAGCAGCCAATATTATTCGTGGAAAAGATGTTATGTCAGAAGAAGGACAATTCTATATGGATATGGTCACAAACCCAGAAGGAACAGGTCTTGTTGATAGAATAAATGCAGGGCATATTAAATTATCTTTTGAAGTTGATAACAATGACAGTTCTGGTTCTATTCGTGAAATAACAAGAACAGGGACTATGTGGTTGCAAGAAACTTCAGGAGAATTTTATGGTGGAAAAAATGGGTTTGATGTATTACGAATAACTTGTACAACGGCAGGAGGGTATGGTACTGCAAAATGTAAAGTAGAATATTATGGAAATGATGCAATATATGGTTCAAATACCACAGATAATATTGTTACAGGTGGTTATGAAGATTGGGAAGGTTTAGGTGGGTTAAAAGTTCGTTTTCAGGGATGGACTCTCGCAGAAGATGACTCATGGGAAATAGAGGTATATAGTGAGGGTTTAGAAGAAACTAATTCAATAACAAGAAACATAAATTTGCATAGATAATGGCGATAACATACGATAAAATAGCATATGATGAAGTAGAATTAGGATTAAGGTCAGTATTATCTTCTGAATTTCAGAATGTATATATAGGCAATACATTTAAGATGATAGGCAACGAATGTATCAAGATTAATCTAATATCTAGCACAAGTGTTGAACAAGCGACTAATTTTGAAACGAGAGAATATGCTTTAAACCTGCGATATTACTTTAAGGCAGATACAAGTCAAGAATTAGTTAATAAGGCTGTAAAAGGCAAAATAGATAGGTTAAGGAAGCATTTACTAGATAATCAGGTAGATACAAGTAATAATTGGGCAGCACTAATTGTAGATACGATTAATTATAATGTTCAAGATGAAGAAAATGAAGAAGAATCTAATTTGCATATAGCAGAATATGAAATAACTATACAACATTTTAATCATTTTACATAGGGAAAATATGAAATATAAAGCAAAAAAAGGATTTAAAGATTTAGATAATAAGTTTTTTGGTATTCATAAAATAAATAAATTATTAAATGGCGATTCAATAGATATAACTGATTTTGATTCTTTGCCTGAATCAGTACAGATTGAATTAGAACCAATAGAAACCAAACGAACAAAGAAACCAAAAGTAAAGAAAAAAGGAGTTAAATAATGTCACAAGCAACCAATTATTTTCCAAGCCAAAATGTTTCAGTTTGGTTGGAAAAGGAGACAAAAGTTGGCAGAAGTCAAGATGATACTGTGGACAATGCAGGCTTAAAAAAACTACAAGTAACAAGTTTTACTATACCCGAAGCATCAGTACCATTAGAATTTTCTACACAAAGAGCAGGGCAATTTGTTACAACAGCATCACAAGGGCATCATTCGGAGGGTACTAAAATGTGGACATTTGAAACCACATTAAGAGGTACACCTGATTCTGTATTGTTTGCAACAGAAGCAGTATTTGAAGATGCAAGTAGTGAAGCAGAATTAAATAATGATTATACATTTCCTACTGCATCATATCAACATGATTCAACATCATCACCTGCTACATTTAATATTAGATTTATAGATGCAGGTGCAGATGCTACATTACACAATGTAGTATGTAGAGGTTGTGTTGGTACAGGCTTTACATTGTCAGAAGATATTGGTAGTGAGGGTGGAGAATTAGTTTGCACTATTCAATGGGCAACTGCTTATATGCCTGATAATGCTTCTGTACAAGCAGATGATGATATTACATCAGCAGGATACGACACAGGAACACCTAAAAATATCAGAAATTTAGCATCAGGTTCAACAGGTATTAATGGTGGTGCATTAGAGAAATTGGTAATACAATCATGGGAATTATCAGTAAGCAGAACGATAGAAAGAATCCACTATGCAGACAATACAAGTGGAGCATTTGAGCCATTTGGTTATGCTATGACAGGTGGATTTGAAATTACAGGTTCTATGACAGTAATAAGAAATGATGATGTGCATGATTTACTTGCTAAATTTTATGATTCAAATACTGTTGATGTAAATATTCAGGAAAGTAGTAACTTTGCAATAGCATTGGATAAATGTTTAATTAACGAACCTAGCATTGATAATGGTGGTGCTGTATTAACTGAAACAATACCATTTACAGTAGTAGGTGCAGATGATATAAGTTCATCAACAAAAATGTTAGGTATAACAATAGCAGCATAAGGGATTAAAGAATGTCAGTAAGTGTAGAATCTAAAAATAAAGAATTTAAAACATTTAAGATTGATTTAAAGGAATTAGGATTAGATGAAAGAAGTGAGTTGAATGATAAGTTTATGGAAGCAGCAGTTGATGGTGTGCCTAAATTTTCATTTTGGGTTGATGTAGTTAGGCAGGGTACTGATTTGCCTGATGAAGAAATAAACAAATACTCTACTGATGAGTTAATTGCAATCGCTAACAAGATATTTGAAGAAGCGAATAAAAAAAAATAGATGAAATCATTTTACGAATAAATGTTTGGATAAGTGGTAACATTGGTAAGAAAAATGCCTATTCAGGAGTAAAATTTCCATATAAAGCATTGTCTTTATCAACTAAAAAACAAAAAATGTATTCTTCTATTGATGATGTATATGAGGAATTAATGATTTTATACGATAAAGCAGATAAAAAAGGATTTAAAATAGGTGAAGCATTGTATAAGCAATCATTATTTTTTGTAGATACAGATTTAATTGTAGATAATAAAGCACAGAATCTTATTAAAAAATATACATTCTGCAAGAAATTCAATACACCTCCATATCCATCATTGCAAGATACACCTGCTAAATTAGTAGATGATTTTATGCTTATAGATGAAGAAATAAATGCTATAAAAGAAAGTAAAAACAAAGAGGTAAACAATGGCTGAAAAATCTACATTTTTAATAAGAGTTACTGAAAAAGGTGCTAAACTAGCAAAAAAAAATATAGACAACTTATCAAATTCAATGGGTGGTTTAGCAAAAAAAGCAGGTTTACTAGCAGCAGGTTATTTTGGTTCACAAGCATTATTAAGTGGATTTAAACAGGCTATTAATTTATCTGCACAACAAGAATTAGCAGAAAAGAAATTAGAGGGTGCATTAGGAAAAACATCAATTGCATTATTAGACCAAGCATCTGCATTGCAAGAAGTTACTAAATTTGGCGATGAAGCAATAATAGAGCAACAAGCATTTCTAGCATCTATTGGAATGACAGAAGACCAAATAAAAAGTATTTTACCTGTTGCAGCAGATTTAGCATCAGCCACAGGAATGACATTAGAAAGTGCTGTTAGAAACACAGCAAAAACATTTAGTGGTTTAGCAGGTGAATTAGGAGAATTAGTACCACAAGTTAGAGGATTAACTGCTGAACAAATGAAATCAGGTGAAGCAGTAAAGGTAATGGGTGCATTATTTAAAGGAGCAGCAACAACAGAAGTTAATACAATGTCAGGTGCATTAGACCAAATGAGTAATGCAGTTGGAGATGCAGCAGAAAATTTAGGCGATTTAATGGGTCCTACTATTATATCAATAGCAAAAGGATTTAAAAGTGCAGCAGAAGCAGTTGGTGGGTTTTTAGAATCATTAAAAGATGTAGAAACAAGTGAAGCGATGGAATCTGTTAATCTTGAAAGAGTAAATATGGCATTGTCAGATAGAAGGAGAGAATTAGGTGTATTAAAGACAATGGCAGCATCAGGTATATTCCTTACAGAAGAACAAAGAAAAGAGGCATTTGCATTGGAAAGACAAATTAATCTTTTGGATACAAGGTCAGGCATATTAAGTAAAATGTCTGAAAAAGAAAGAGTTGCCTTTGGAGAAAGAGAACAATTAGAAGCAAGAGATATAGAGTTACGAGAAAATGCTATGCAAGCAGAACATTTGCAATTTACACAAAGAGATGTTAGAAGAAAAAAAGAAGGATTTGAATTTAAGAAACTAGAAAAATCTAACTTATCAGCAGCATTAGCAGCAAATAAAGCACAATTAGATGCAGAAGCATTGTTAATGAGGGAGAAAGTTAAAAATGCAGCAACATCTGCAAGGAGTGCATCAGAAGGTGCTAAATCTGTAATAAAAGGTGAAAGCATGAAAGCAATATCAGGATTAATTGCTAGTATTTTGAGAGGTGTGCCATATCCTGTTAACTTATTATTAGCAGCCACAGCAGGAGGTGCAGCAAATACTTTAATTGATAAAGGGTTAGCACAAATACCTGCATTTGCAACAGGTGGCAGTTTTGTTACAGGTGGTGACCAAGTAATTAGAGTAGGCGATAATCCAAGTGGCAAGGAATTAGTAAATGTAACACCATTAGATGCAGCAGGTGAACCAACAGGTGGAGGTGGTGGAATGATAACAGTTAATATATCAGGAAATGTAATGAGTGAGAATTACACAGAAGATGTAATTATACCACACATTAAAGAAGCATTAAGACGAGGAGAATCGATAGCATAATGTTTATTTCTGATTCATTTAGGCAAGATATATTATCAAATAATACTAAAATTATTCCTCTTGTTGTAATTGAAAAAAAAATTAGTGCAGATGCTGATATTGGAGTAGATTTTTTTGGTTTTTCTACACATAATATAGATATTGCTAATAATGGATATGAAAATATATATTTCAAGCCATTATTGCTAGATTTACCGAAGTTAAAAGAATCAATAGACATAGAATCAGGTAGATATAAAATATCGTCTGTAACATTGAATTTTAGTAATGTTGAATATAATGGCAGTAGAATGTCTGATATATTTACTAATAGTATGATGATTAATGAAACAGTAAGTATTCATTTAAAATCGCAATCTTGTGTATCTGTATTAACAAATTTTGCTAGTAATATAGCAGAAGAAAATAATCTTGATTTTAGTACCCCTAACGATTGTGTTACGATATATGTAGGAAAGATTAGAGATATATCACACACAGATGAAAAATTAACTATAAGATTAGAAGATTTAACAGAAAGTAAAATGCACAAAGAATTGCCATTAGAATTTTTGGGTGATGATGAAAGTGTACCTGATAAATATAAAAACAAACCAATACCAATGCTATATGGGCATATGCGAAATGCACCATTAGTTGCAAATTATAGAGATGGAAGAATTACATTCCAAGCAGATTACAAAGAAATAGATAGTGTGAATGAAGATTTATATGATGGTGTTTCATTAACAGAATCAGATTGGCAATATGGGGCTATTAAAACATATGATGATTCTTATATAAAATTGACAAAATATATTCAGAAAAAATTTGTAACAACACAATATTTAGAAGGAAATGAATTAAATGAAGAATATGTGGATTTTGTAGATAATTACAGGCAATATTATATAAATAATGATAATACTATATCTATTGAAAATGGTGGATTGTGGAGTGTAGATAGGGTTCAAGGTGTATATGATGGGAAGCCAAGTGTTGTTAATTTAATTAGAACAAATGTCAATTCTACTGATTTAGGAATGTCTTTTTTAGATGGTAATGAGGGTGTTCCAATAGAAATGATAGATAATGTAGATTTAGGTAAAATTACAGATAATAATGAAGGTACATCTATTAACAAAGAAGATGTATCACCTAATTATCAATGGACATATAGAGATGACTCTCATCCAAATGCTTTTAATTCATCATTAAATGTTCCATTTACATTGAGGTGGCAAATTTCTATTGCATCTGCTAAATTTACAAGGTTAATTAAAACAACTATTAATGGTTATGAATTACCTGTTAAAGGGTATGGAAGTTGGGGAGAAAATAAAAAATATTTAATAATAGCACCTGATGACCGATTATTAAATGGAGTTGCTAATTTAAGGGATACAGGGCATTGGTCGTTAGTATCTGATGCAGAGTTGTTTCATTTAGATGTATTAGATGCAGATGTTTTCCCTATTGAAACATATAGCGATTTATCTGATTTATTTGCTATGTCTGCAAATCATGGAAATAATGAAAATAATAATTCTTCTGATTGGAAAACACATGATTGTAGAGGTTTTGGATTTAATTATATTTGGAATGATAATGCACCAATAAAATTTAAAACAGAATGGTATGGTGAATGGCAACAAGAAGTATGGAATTTTCAAGGCGATAATCCTGCTATTGATTGTTTACCTATAATAAGATTCCATGAAGGCAATGCTTCTTATATAAATATCAAAGCACCTGATAATTATTATTGTATAGATTTTCTAGGATTATCATATACAGGATTGCAGGGAGTTACGGCAGGTATTCAGTTGTCTTCAAATAAATTCCATTTAGATGCAAACATAAATGAAATAGATTTTATTTCATTAGTTGAATTTGAAGATGCAACATCAAAAGATTATTATGGGGATGTAAATGGCAGAATAGACACAACTATATCAGATGAATATTTGGAAAACCCTATACATATAATGCGACATATATTAAAAGAAGAATGTGGAGTAGTAGATTTTGATGAAGATGAGTATGATGTTGCAGTAGATGCTCATGGAATGTATAAATTTGCATTTTCTGTTAAGGACAAGATAAATTCTAAAAAATTATTAGAAGATATAAGTAAAAATACACAATCATATCCTAGATTAAAAAATAATGGTAAGTTTGGATTTGTAACATTAAAAAGATTGTATGACCAAGAAGATTATGAAAGTGCTTTACCGATAAATAATAATGATATTATAAAATATGATTTTAAACTAACAGATATTAATAAATTAATATCAAGCATAGATGTTGATTATAATTATGATTTTGGTTCAAATAGTTATTTAAAAAAATATACTAATACACCTGATATGACAGAAGAAGCATTAAAATTTTATGGTATAGAAGATGTGTCTGATAATAAAATTACTATTGAATCAAAACATACAAATGATTTAGGTACTGCATATCTTATAGGAAACAGAAAATTCTATAATAATTCTGCACAGCATTTAATAATAAATATGCAGTTGCCATTACAATATTCAGAAGTAGAAGTAGGAACTGTAATTAAATTTGAAAAAGATAAATTAATTGATGATATGAAAGCATATGGAATGGATTATACAAACCCTATTAAGCATGGCAGGTCGTATAGATACCCATTATTCTTAATAACAGAAGTACAAAGAGGTTTAGATTCAATTACTATATCTTGCTACCAATTACATAAAATGTTGGCTGTTGATAGTTTTCATACAAATAACCATGAATTTTGGAATGATGATAATTTTCCAAATATAAACCTTATAGACCCTGCATTAACAGGATATGATGATACAGATGATGATACAGGTGGAGATGATGATACAGGTGAAGATGATGACTTTGGGCAACAACCACCTGAATGTCCTCCAAATTATTATTGGGATGGAACTGCTTGTGTTCCTTATCAAGAAGAAACACCTGATGATGGACAAGTATTAGGAGATGTAAATTTAGATGGGCTTGTAAATGTATCAGATGTAGTTATGCTAACCCAATGGATATTAGGTGAAGGGGAATTATCCCAGCAAGGAATAGAAAATGCTGATTTTAATCAAGATGGAGCAGTTGTTGTTGGAGATATAATTGTAATAATTAATTATATTACGGAGAATTATTAATGGCAAATATACAAAATAGAATAGAATATGGTAATGGAGAAGTTTTTATTGATATAGGAGAATCTGTTGTAGGGTTTGAAATGCAATTAGCAGGTTTATATGAATTAGAATCGTATGATATTACCAATTTCATAATGATGTACAATAATCACAAAGTGATAGGTGTAGGATTAGGTTCTAAACTTGGGAATCAGCCATTTTTAAAATACACAGGAGATTTAAAAATATTAAAATGTGTTGTAATAAAAGATAATTTAGAAAAAGTATATTTACAGACCTTTGGAAAAACAAATAGTTTTTCTAAAACATTTAATAGTTTTGATGGAGAAAATGACAATTTTGAAAATTTAAATTTTAATGGAATTGTAGGCGAAATACCTGCTAAAATTAAAACTACATTTAAAAATAATAAAATATATGACAAAGATGGTAAAAAGATAGATGTGGATAAAATTACAGATGGAAACATAACAAGAGCATTACAAACAATTAACACAATTAGAACAACATCTACAACAGGAGGTGGATATTAATGGCATATAGTTCAGTAAAAAAACCTGCATTTTATATACCTGTATTTGATTATTTACAAAGCACAGGAATGATAGCATACAATGATGACCCTTTAAATGATATACATTTATTAAACCCTACTAAAACACACAGAATAAATCCTGATGCTAATTGGTGGGGGTCAGGTTCAATAACTTACGATATAACACTAAATTCGCCTACTATACCATCACAAATTTTAGACAGCAATGGAGATGTATATCTTTTTATATTAGGACATAATTTTAGGAGCAAAGATTGTAGTATTGAATTACAATTAATAGACACTACTAATGCAATAATATCAGCAACCACACCTGAATCAATAGTTAATTACAATGGTTCATCAACTAAACCTGATTATAATGGATTTTCAATAATTAAAGCAAATTATTCAATATCAAATAATATAGATGGTTTTAGAATAGTAATTAATGGTTTTAGTTCAGATAGTAATGATGAAATTAAAATAGGCTGTGTATCATTATGCAAAAAATGGAATCCACCACATAATCCTGATTTATCTTTAAGCATGACAAGACAATATGATGGTGTAAAAACCACTAGAACAAAAGGTGGTGCTACTTTAAGTAATGCACAATACACAAGAGGTGGAACATTTTGGGCAAATAACCATGCTTGGGAATTATCAAGTCAAGATTATGAACAGGCTGTTGGTGTAGGTGATTCATATAGAAATATACAAAGAACATTAGGCAGAAGAATATGGAGTATGAATTTTAGTTATCTTACACCTGCAAATATAATGCCTGAAACTGAATCATTAGATTATTATGAATCAGATGATTATACTGATTGGCTTGGAGTAACTTTGCATGAAAATAGTAGTTCATTTTTTTCCAATGTATTAAATAGGGTTCAGGGTTCGCATTTGCCATTTATATTCCAACCTAATGATACAGATAATAATACTAATCCTGACCAATGGGCAATAGTTAGATTTGACCAGAAAGATTTTACAATAACACAAGCAGCCCCTGACCTGTATTCATTAAGCATGAAATTGACCGAATCGTGGTAGAACAAGATTTAAAGTATATGCTAATACAGATTAGCAAAGATTGTGAGTTTATTAAAGAGAAAGTGAACAAGATAGAAGAATTTACTATGGATTTAAATAAACGATTAATATCCGTAGAAAAATCACATTCCTACATAAGGGGTGGCTTTTATGTTTTTATAGCGACATTTAGCATAATATTGGGCTTATCCACCATTATTAAGTAAAGTTACCCCTTCTTTCCTCCTCTATAAATAAAAAAAATATCAAATTATTTTGCTTTTGCTATTGACTCATATAGTTTATATTTCGTAAACTACTTATGTTAATTAGATAAACAAAGGAGAAACAATGGTAAAAGTAACAAAAAAAGAAATGGAAGTATTAGACGAAGTAGAAGCAACTGATTTAAATGACGGAACACAAGATGTATTATATGCTCCAATATGGCACGAATATTATGATATGAAAGTATTAAGAGGTGTTATTTCATCATTAGTAAAAAAAGAAATTATTTTAGTTGAAGATGAAGAAGATAAATGTTTTGGCTCTGAACAAACTGAAATAGTTATTAAACCTGAATTTATTAAAAAAGATGAAAATGGAAAATTATTAATAACAAATGTTGAGGTGGCATAAGCCATCTCATAAAAGGAGAAACAAATGATAGAAAATAGCATATTAGGGCATATTATAGTGTTTTTAGCCATGTTTGTAGCATTAGTGGTGTATGAGTTAGGAAAGATATATTTAAAGCGATTAAAAAGGGATTTTAGATTATAAGAAAAAACCCTGCGAAGTGATTATCTTGGAGAAACAATGCAACTGAGGGCAGGGTTAATTCTAATGCAAAACATTACCATAATATAAATGTTTTGAATAAATAAAAAAATATTTTAAATTAGGTTTAAGTTATATAAACAAAAAAAGGAGAAACAATGAGTATCAAGATACATGGTAAGGACTATGTTCTAGTAAATGAACGAGTGCAGGAATTTCACAAACTATATCCAAATGGTTCAATTAGAACTGACCTAGTAGAGTTTGGTGAACGATTTATTGTTAAAGCAGAAGTATGTCCTGATGTAAGTGATAGAATGAGAATATTTACTGGATATGCTTATGAAATGGTTGGTTCATCACAAATCAATAAAACATCTGCATTAGAAAATTGTGAAACAAGTGCAGTAGGTAGAGCATTGGGAATCTTGGGTATTGGTATAGATGGTTCTATTGCAAGTGCAGAAGAAGTGCAAAATGCAGTACATCAACAACAGGCACATAATGTTACTGAACAACAAAAAGATAAGTATCAAAAATTATTAAAACATAAGTGTTTTGATGGTAAGATAAAGAAAACCAATGAATGGTGGGTGCATATCTATGATGCACAAAATCCAAAAGATGCTGCTGATAAAGCATTAAAAACAATGGAAGCAGCAATAAAAGTATTTGAGAATCCAAAAACAATAAAACAAGAGGAGAAGTAATGGATATTAAAATAAGAATGACCAAAGGTGATTGGAACAAAACAAAAGCATATTTTGATGTAATGTTTGTAGGTATGAGTTTACCATTCAATCTAACTATAAAAGGTTGCAGATTAGTAGAGGGTAAAGATGGACTATTTGTATCGCCACCATCTATTAAAAAAGAAGTAGATGGAGAAACAAAATATGACAATGTTGTATTCTTTGGTGATGATACAAGAGATAAGGTGCTAAAAGCAGCATTAAACGAATATAATGGTACATTAGAGGTAATAGAGCAAAAACCTATTGATGATTTAGTAGCAGATGCTAAAAATGAGTTGCCTTTTTAATTGCTAACGATATGCAGGATTCTGTCTGTCGGAGGAAGTTGTTGTAGTGTGAATATACAACATAATCAGAGTCCTGCATTAAACTTGGAGAAACAAAATGAATACAACATTTATAACAGAATTAAACCATGAGCAGGTAGATGTGTTAGGTACTGATTTACCTGATTGTGTGGTATATTTTAATGTCAAGATACATTGGGGTTTGAATATAGTAGAAACACAGCGACAATTAGATATATTGCCATTTATAGATAGAATACAGGTATATAGTGGTGAAGATGCAAGAGCAATAGATAAGATGTTAGTTGTGCAAAATGATTTTTTAGATATAATAAATGATGAATCTACTGATTACAGGGTTAAAATTAACATATTAAGAGATGAGGATATGTTTGGGTGCAGAATGACTATTGTGCCAAAGTTTGTAGGAGTAGATTTAAAAGATAAAATAGTGGAGGTAATATTTAATGGATAAATTATTATTAAAAAGGAAGTTGCGAAAGCATGAAAGAAGTCAAAGGTGGTTATCTAGGAAACTAAATATATCTGCTATGGCTGTATCTAAATGGTGTAATGGTTTAATGCCAATTCCTGATAATCGTTCTAAACAGATACAAAGATGGTTGCCATAATGGAAGGTTGGATTTCATTACATAGAAAAATATTAGAAAATCCTATATTGAACAGGAGCAGGGTATATTCTAATTTTGAAGCATGGATATGGTTGCTATTAAAAGCGAATCATCAAGATAATAAATTTATGCTTGGCAGCGATTTGGTAAAGGTTGAAAAAGGTAGCATGGTTACATCTCAAAAGAAATTATGTAAGCAGTTTAGATGGGGTAATTCTAAATTAAGAAACTTTCTAAAAGTTTTACAAAAAGATGAAATGATATTGCTCGAAACTAACACACAGGCAACTTGGATAACTATTTGTAATTATGATACATACCAAGATATTCAAACTGCAAACAAATCAAAAACAAATCGCAAACAAATCGCAAACAAATTGCGAACAAATACAAACAATAATGTAAATAATGATAATAATGTAAATAATGTAAATAAAATAATAACTAATAAAGATTATTTAGATAAGTATGGTTATAGTATGTTAAAAGCATTTGTTGATTATTGGACAGAACAAAGCACCAATGGTAAAAAACAAAGGTGGCAAAAAGAAAAAGCATTTGATGTTAATAGGCGACTGGTTAAGTGGTCAAAGAATGATTTTGATGGATATTATAAACAACATAAACAAGATTTGATTAACAAGGAACAAGATGAGTATTTAAAAGAAGCATCTAAAAATGCTTATAAGAACCCTGAATATCAAAGGAAAGAAATAGGTAAAATATTATCAGGAATAGGTAAAAAAGTATGATTACAAACCAGATATTAAAATACCCAGAGAAACTGTGGAAGGTTGCAGAGCATATTGCTAAAGCAAGAACATTGATGTCTGAAAATATATATGCTGAAGGTACAGAAAAATATAGAGGTGAACAGGAAAAAGAAATATCTATTACAGGAGTGATGGGAGAATTAATATGCCAATGGTATTGTGATGAAAAACATAAAGATGCTAATGTTAAATTTGCTTCACTTTTAGATATTAGTCCATTACCAGAACCTGATGCAATAACACCAGATGGTGTAACTATGGATATTAAGACAGTTCCTATTGATAAAAAGTATTGTAATATTAATTTTAAATCACATGATAATCCTGATAAAAAAGTAGATTGGTATTGGTGTGTTAATTTGTTAAGTGATGAGTTGTGTATATTTAAATTATTTAAACATCAAGAGATATATTTGTGGGAACAAAAATTAGGTTATACAGAATATTATTCAAAAAGGATACAGTAATGAAACCAAAACCAATTAATACATTAGACACAACATTACAGTCTAAAAAGATGTCTATTGAAACACCAATAGGCACAATAGAATCAGATTCAGGAAATCACTATTTAGATATTGCATCTTTGCTGTTCCTGATTGGTGTTATGTATATAGGAAAAAAACTAATAGATAGGATAATAAAATGACTAAACAATGTACTAAATGTAAAGAAGTTAAATCTTTTGATATGTTTTATAAGAGAAAAATCAAAAAAGATGGTTATCGCAATCGTTGCATTGAATGTCATAAGAAATATAATAAAGATAATAAAGAAAAAAGAAAAGTGTGGGTTGAAAAATATAGATTAAAAAATAAAGATAAAATGAAAGCATATAAGCATAAATATTATTTAGAGAATAAAGACAGATTAAGAGAAGTAGGTAAAAAATGGAAATTGGAAAATAGAGAAAAGGTTAATACTTCTCAAAGAAAATGGGATTTAAACAACAAAGATTATAAAAAAGAATATTATTTAAAAAATATAGACAAGATAAAAGTAAAGGCTAAAAAATATAGATTAAAAAACAAAGACAAAATGAAAGAATATAATAAAGAATATTATTTAAATAATAAAGAAGGAATATTAATGCAACATAAAAAATATTATTCAAATAATAAAGAGGATTTACTGAAAAAACAGAAAGAATATTACTTTAAAAATAAAGATGAAATATATAAAAGAACAAGAAAATGGAAATTAAAAAATAAAGAGCATATGCAAGAATATCATAAAAAATATAAAAAAGAATATATGTTAAAAAATAAAGAGCATATGCAAGAATATCATAAAAAATATAAAAAAGAATATATGTTAAAAAATAAAGATAAAATAAGAGAAAGTAGTAGAAAATATGAGTTGATTCAAAAAGAAGAACTTACTGATACATATATTAAAAGACGAATAGTAAGTGATAGTAATCTATATGCAGAAGATATACCACAATGGTTAATTAAGGCTAAAAGACAAGAATTACAACTAGAAAGAATAATAAAGGAGAAAAATGATGGAAAAAAACAAAAAACAGGTAGGAAATGATTTTAATAATTTTGAAGAAATGGTTGATGCCCATAGAGGAGTTTTGAAATCATTAATTGATAAAGATGGTTATTTTAAAACACAAGAAGCAGTTGAGATTAATAATGGGTTTGGCAAACAATTAACTTATATGAAATTAAAACTTGAAGCATATAAAATGTTAAGAGAAAAACCAACAAGAGAAGAATTATTTTTACCTGAATCCAAAAAATAAATAAAATAACAAAAGGAGAAACAATGAGTGAAGAATATAAATGTGATGTAATTATACATTTTGAAGGCAATCACATAGAAGCAGAAAGTAAGCAAGACTATGTTGAAAAAGTAAAAAAAGATTTTAGAATTCAACATAATATTGATTTAGATGATTCTGAGATTCAAAATGTTGAGGTTATAAATGACTGATATAGATTTATTTGGACAGGCTATAGATGAAAAAAATGATTGGAAAAAAGAATGGGTAGGTATGCCTGAATATAACAACATACAACAGCCTGAGCCTTTGATAACTGCTACATTCAAGTTTGCATCTGAGGAAGATTTTTTAAAATTTAAAAGTTTGATACAAGAGCATTTATATGATGGAGCAAAAGTATTTGATGGTATGCAGAGGAAAAATAAGAAAAATGCTTGGTTTCCACATAAAGAAAAGGCTAGTGGATATAGTTATGAATAAACCAAGATTCCCTGTATATATTATAAGTAAAGGTAGATGGAAAAGAAGGCAAACATCAAAAACAATGGAAACTTGTGGTATTCCTTATAAAATTGTAGTTGAGCCTTCTGAGTATGATAGATATGCAGAAAATATTAATCCTAATAATATTATCAAACTACCATCTGATTTTAGCAAAATGAATCATGGTGGAATCCCTGTAAGGAATTGGGTATGGGAAGATAGTATAAAAAATGGTCATAAGTATCATTGGATATTTGATGACAATATTGAATCTATTATGAGATTTAATAACAATATGAGAATTAAATGCAAAACATCTACACCATTGTATATTATAGAAGATTTTGTTTTAAGATATGAAAATGTTGCAATAGCAGGAATGAATTACCATTTATTTTGTCCTGCTTATGAAGCAAGACCACCTGTAACATTTAATAGGAGAGTATATTCAAATTTATTAATTAGAAATGATATCCCATATAGATGGAGAGGTAAATATAATGAAGATACAGATTTATGTTTAAGGGCATTAAAAGATAAATGGGTTACTGTGTTATTTAATGCTTTTTTAATTGAAAAAAGAGCAACAATGACACAAGGTGGTGGCAATACAGATTCAATATATGATGAAGGTGATAACAGATATCAATTTGCCAAATCTTTACAGGAACAACACCCTGATGTTGTTAAAATTGGCAAAAGATGTGGCAGAGTGCATCATATAGTAAATTACAAACCATTTGAAAAAAATAAATTGATAAAAAAAAATGGATTAAATATATCTGAAAATATTAATAATTATGGCATGGAGTTAAAGAAATTATGAAATGTTGGAATTGTAAAGAGTATTTAATGTGGCAAGGAGATAATACTTATGATGAATATGGAATTGAAGGCAAAGGAATTGTAGTTAATTTATCATGCAATAACTGCGAATCATTTGTATTAGTCCATGTTCCTGAAAAACAAAAAGGAGAAACAAATGAGTGAAGCAACAATGGAAATATTATGGTTTATGAATGAAATAATGTCAATAGTAGTAAAAGTAGGCATAACATCATTATTGTGGGTTCTAGTACCCAAATTAAGGCTTAAACACATGATTGCAAAACAATGTATAGATTTTGATAGGAATATAGTATGAATTGTCCTAAATGCATATCACCTTTAAAAGAAGCAGAATTTGCAATATCAGAAGATGACACACAAACAGGATTGGAATGTAGTAATACACATTGTGAATTTATGGTATGTGAAATGCTAGGTGAATATTTGTTTGAAGATTTTAATGATGAAATGTATGGAATATAATATAATTTGTTTATAAAACTGATGATAATATATATTATGGTATTCATTATTGGTTTTATTTTAGGTGTTTTAATAAGTGATGGGGAACGATAATCCAAGTATATTTAGAAATAAAAGGCAATCCTAAACCACAGCAAAGACATAGACACCACAGGTTCGGAACATACGACCCCTGTAAACAAGACAAAGAACAATTCCTAAATTCAGCAAAGATATTTAAGACATTAGATGCACCATTAATCTTTCCATTATATGTTAATATTAAATTCTACATGAAACGACCAAAATTGCATTACAGGACAGGTAAATATGCAGGATTGGTAAAAGATAGATGGCAAAAGATTATGATGGATAAAAAGCCTGATATAGACAACCTGATTAAATTTGTATTAGATGCACTACAAGGTGAAGAAGGTTATATTGTAGATGATAGCCAAGTAGTAAGAATATATGCAGAAAAAGTATATTCAGATAAACCAAGAACAGAAATAATGATGGTTGAGGAATATGAAGAAAAGAATTGAGATAAATACAAATCAATTCTATGATGTAGACAGATTAATTAACCATACAGAAGTAAGAAATACTATTATAAGAGCATTTTGGGAAGGTTTGAAATATACAAATTATTCTTATAAAAAACGGACAACAATAGTATGTAAGAAATTCTTTATAAGTTCTAATTTAGTAGAACGAATTGTTACTAGAAATTGTTAGTTACTTGAAAAATAAATAAGGTTACTTTTACTAAATCAATTTAGTATAATAATCCAAGCAAAAAAGGGCATAATGCTTAATAAGATTACACAAAAACAGATAGATGATTTAATATTTGCAGAATATAATCCTAGACAATTATCTGATGAACAATATAAACAACTAAAAGATAGTATATCAAGATTTGGTTTAGTAGACCCTATTATTGTTAATAAAAACAAAGATAGAAAAGGTATTATTATTGGTGGGCATCAAAGGGTTAAGGTTGCAAAAACAATGGGTATTGAAAAAGTACCATGTGTTGAGATTGATTTAACTTATGATAAAGAACGAGAATTAAATGTAAGATTAAATAAAAATACAGGTAGTTGGGATTTTGATGTATTGGCAAACACATTTGATATTGATGAGTTGCTTGATTGGGGTTTTGATGAAAAAGAATTACAGTTAGATATATTTAATGAAGAAAAAGATGGTTTAATTGATGATGATACTATTCCTGATGATGTAGAATCTGTATGTAAGTTAGGCGATTTATGGCAATTAGGTGAGCATAGATTGTTGTGTGGTGATAGCACAAAGAAAGAAAATGTAGAATTATTGTTAGATGGTAATAAAGCAGATATGGTATTTACAGACCCACCTTATGGTTTAGGTGGCTATGCAGGAAGAAGTGGAAAGTTTGAGGCTATTAAAGGTGATGAATTACTAGATGTAAGTAAATTTTATAATGCAATTCCAAAAGAAATAAAAGAAAGATATATTTGGGGTAATTGGGAAGTGTTGAAAAATGTTATTATTGAAGACCCAAGAGATGTTATAATATGGTATAAAAATTCATTTGGTATGGGTAGAGGATATAGAGGTCAGTATGAAATGTGCTATTATTATGGTGAATTTAAAGGTAGTGATAGTGATGTATGGGAAATAAAAAAAGATAGCCATAAAGATTATTTACACCCAACACAAAAACCTGTTGAATTAGCATTAAGAGCAATTAAAAATAGCAAACCTAATAGTGTATTAGATATTTTTACAGGTAGTGGCAGTACATTAATTGCTTGTGAAAAAACTAATAAATTATTTTATGGTATAGAATTAGATGAGAAGTATTGTGATGTAATTATCAACAGATGGGAACAATTTACAGGGCAGAAAGCAGAATTATTAAATGGCAAGACCAAAGAAATATAATATAGATACAGAACAAGTAGAAAAGTTAGCATCATTTGGTTGCACTAATACTGAAATTGCATCATTTTTTGGTTGCAGTTCAGATTTAATTGAAAAGAGTTATTCGGAATTTCTGACAAAAGGCAGGGATAAGGGAAAAATAAGATTAAGACAGATGCAATGGAAGGCAGCAGATAAGGGTAATGTTGCTATGTTGATTTGGTTAGGAAAACAGATATTAGGACAAGCAGAAAAGTCAGAAGTAAAATGGGAAAATCCAGTAGAAGGAGTAGAATTTATAGATGTATAAATTAAGATTTAATAGAGATGATTATTTTAAACATCAATGGGATTTTTTAACATCTGATAAAGCAATAACAGGTCTTGTAGGGGGGCTGGGAAGCGGTAAAACTTTCGTATTCACAAGAAAGGTACTTCTTAATATGTTTAAAAGAGTTAATAGGAATGGTGTTAGTAATGGTTGGGTTATATATCCTACTTATGATTTAGCAGAAGAATTGTTTGTGCAGCCATTCAAAGAGTTATTAGATGATATGAATTGTCCTTATGAATATAATCAATCTAAACATAGATTCAGAACAGCAGCAGGAAACATTAAGATTTATCAGTTACAGAAACCACAAAGGATTATTGGTGCAGAATTAACATACATAGGCTTTGATGAGTTTGATGTAGAGAGTTGGAAGAACTGTGATATGGCATTTAAAAAGGCAATAGGTCGTATGAGAGGTTCAGATAATTGTGAGATATTTATAGTAACATCACCAGAGGGATTTCATTATACACATAAGATATTTGTAACAGATGATAATGATGATAGGTATTTAGTTAGAGGTAAAACAACTGATAATACTTATTTACCTAAGCAATACATTAAACTACTAGAATCAAACTATGATGATAGTCTATTAAAAGCATATAGAGATGGTGAGTTTGTAAATCTATCTGCTCTTTCCACATATCATTCATTTAGTAGAACAGGAGAAAATAGTAATGTCAAAGAAGTCAAGTATAACCCTAACAAACCCATTCACATTGGACAGGACTTCAACACAGACCCATTGTGTGCGGTGTTATGGCAACAATACGACAGTAAGCCAAATATTCGGATATTCAAAACCTACTCACTCAGCCATGCAGGTGAAGGTGATTTACTCACAGAAAGATTGTGCCAACATATAAAGCAGGACTACCCAAATAATACATATTATAGTTATCCAGATGCAACGGGAAGGGCTAAACATAGTTCGGCAAGATTTTCGGATATTGACATTCTACGAAGGCATTTTAAGGTGATGGTTAAACATATTAACCCACTTGTAGTTAATAGGGTAAATGCTATGAATAAAGCATTACAAGATAATATGATAGTAGACCCATCATGTACAGATTTAATTAATGATTTAGAAAGAGTAACAAACAAACCTAATACAAGAGAAATTGACAAAAGCAATAAGGAATTGTCGCATCTGTCAGATGCACTTGGCTATTCAGTCGAGTGGAACTACCCTGCTGTGCGACCCAAATTATGGAGTGTAGATAGATGATACCAAGCATACAAGACCTAGTAAATAAACAATCGCAATACAATGCACAACAGCAATCTAAAAACCAATGGAGAGGTAGACGAGAACAGGCATTAGATTATTATAATGGTAGAACAGAACGATATACCAAGAAATACTTTTCATCAGTCTTATCTACTAAAATACCTATTGCTAATGTGAATATTACTAAAAGAATTATAGATAGAATATCATTGGTATATATGGTTGCACCTGAAAGACAATATACAAACCCTGATATAATAGATTACTTTTGTGAAAAAGATTTTAAGATGCAGCGATTAGAACGATTTACTAACTTGTTAGATAGTTGTTTAGTTAAAGTAACATTTAGAAACAATATGCTAGATTATGATATTATACATGATTTTGAGCCTATGTTTGGTGATGACCCATTACGACCTATTGGTTATACATATCCATTATCTACTAAATCAGAAGTGTTAGATACTACACCTGAATTGTTTGCATATTGGGATATGGAGAATACTTTTATATATGATAGGAATGGTAAGATATATGATGATGAGAATAACCCTGAACATATAAACTTTTATGGTATGTTACCATTTGTAGAATGTTTTAGAGAGGGCAGACCTGAATATGCTTATTTAGATACTGAACCTGCTAATGATGTAATTAAAACGAATACTGTGCTGAATGTCGCAGAAACGAACAAAAGTGCCAACATTCATTTCCAATCTTTTGGATACATCTATGCTAATGGTAGCCAAATAGATAAGAAAGATTTAGAAATAGGACAAGACCAAATATATTATCTTGGTGTAGATGGAACATTAAATGTCACTTCTCCACCGAACTCTGTTCCTGCACTTACAGATAGTATTAAGGAAAGTTACAAAATGTTGGCACAGAATTATCATTTACCTACATCATTTGCAGATGGTACTACTGCTGAATCAGGAGTTGCATTAAGGTTAAGGAACCAAGAGTTACAAGATGATAAAAAATCTGATATTGTTAAATGGAATGATATAGAGCATAAGTTATTTGATGTAGAACGACAATTATTAACTACTGAATTGATGGTAGATGCAGGTGAATTAGAAGCAGTTGATTTTGGTGAAACAGCAGATATATTATCAGCACAAGAACAGCGAGAGCAATGGGAATGGGAGTTGTCAAAAGGTATTATAGATGTGGCAGATATATTAATGAAGATGGATAGCGATAGATTCCCTGAAAGAAAAGATGCAGAAGAATATCTAGCAGAACGAAATAAAGTAGAAGAAGTAGCAGAAACATCTCCACTATTGGAAGCATTGACTAAACCTGTATAATGGCAGACCAAGATTTTATACGAAAACAGGTAGAACAATTATCAGGTAAGGTTGCTATTGTGCAACAAGAAGTAGTTGATGCGATTATGGAATTGACCAAAGGCAAAAGCAATTCAGAAGCAGTTAAGATAATCAACGATATAAATATAGATGAAATAATTAAACTGAAAACATCAGGTATATTAGCAGGATATGCAACTGCACAGACAGATATATTGTTATCTAAACAATTCTTTGGTGATATATCAGAAAGTGAATTGTCAGCATTGTTAGTAGCATCAGAACAATATTTTGCTGCTAATTTGGTTAATATGGGTTCGATTGTAAAACAACAAGTATTAAATGGGGTTATAAATAAAAAGACAGCAGGTGAAATAGTTGCTGTTATTGGTAAGCAAGGATATGGAGCAACAGGATTGAATCGTATAGTTACAGATGGAATGAATAATTATAGTAGAGCAGTATCTGCATTTATGATTGACAAAGCACCTGAAAATACTAGGTATGCTTATATTGGTCCTGCTGATGAGCGAACAAGAGATTTCTGTTTGCAATTAATGGCAGCAGGTAATTTAACTATTGAAGAAATAACAGCAAATGGTTGGACAGATAGTTTAACAGAGGGTGGTGGAATAAATTGTAGGCATAATTGGGAGTTAGCAGCACAAGAAACAACTACATCATTCCACAATCCTGATGAAGCACAGGAGTTATTAGATGCTTGATTTTAAGTTTTTCAGTAAAGTAGGTGTTGAAGTAGTCAATAGATATAGAAAACATATCTTTGATGGAGGTAAGGATATTGATGGCAAGAAGTTTAAAGCATATACATCAAAAGAGTATTCGCAAAGAAAAAGAGCCAAGAAGTTCAAACGACAAGCAAATGCTTTTGCTAATACTACATCACCTGTATTAACAGGCGATTTGTTTAGAGATTTTAAATTAATAGGTACTGCAAATAACAAAGGATTTAAGTTTGGAACAGTATCGCATGGTGGTAAGGTAGAAGCATTAAAAAAACTAGGCAGGAATCTATATAGAGGTAATAAAGTATTACCAACAGAAGTAAGTAGATATTTTGAAAAAGAAGCAAAGAAATACACAGAGAAAAAATTAAAATTAAAGTTCAAAGGTGGCACATTTAAGATATAATAACTGAAAAATAAATAAGGTGGATAATGTGTTTTAAATCACATATCTTTATCCAACTAATAACACTCACAAAAGAGGGATTAAAATGTCAGAAGAAAATACAAATCAAGTTGAAGGAAACAACGAAACAAACCCTAGCACAGATGCTAGTAAAAATAATGATATTCCATATAGTAGGTTTCAAGAAGTTAATTCTGAAAAGAAGGAATTGAAAAGCCAAGTGGCTAAAATGCAAGAACAATTAAGTGAAATTGATGCTTCTAATAAAGCAAAAAGAGAAGAAAGAATGAAGAAGAATGAAGAATATACAACTCTACTTGCTGAAAAAGATGCAGAGATAGAAAAATTGTCCTCTACTGCTAATAAATGGAATGATTATGAAACAACTCGGAGAGATTCGTTAATTAATCGTTTGCCTGAAAATAAGCAAAAATTTGTTTCATCTATGTCGTTATCTGATTTAGAAGAATTTGTAGATATTGAATCTGTAAATGCTAATAAAGGTACAGGTATTGATTCATCAAGAGTTGGTGCTAAACCACAAGATAGTGGCGAATTTGGAGGTTATTCATCTATGCAAGAGTTTGCTATGCGAGACCCAAAAGGGTGTGAAACATATTTAGAGAATAACACAAAAGGTTATATTAAATAAATAAACCCTACTCAAAGGCATTTGCAGTTGCGAGAGGGTAAAAGAATAGAGGTATTACAATGGCAAATACAGATGTCGGTGTTGCAGCAGGTGGTTTAGGGAAAACCATTGCAGCAGCAATAGTACAATTCAACAAAGCAGCAGTATGTCCACAAACAGTATCAATGGCACCTGCACAAGCAGGTTCTAATGTAGTTCAGTTTCCTGTTTATTCTAAACTAGCAGTAACTGCTGTTGAGAATGAAGCAACAGGTGATGAGGATACAGAAGTAGCAGCAACAAGTATTACAACTGCTGCGACTAATGTGGAAGTATTGAGAAATCACATTAATGCAAGAGTTACTGATTTAGCAGCACATGGTAATAATGATGCTTTAATGGTAAATGCAGGACAAATTCTAGGTAATGCAGTAGCAGCAGAATTTGATGCTAATATATGTGCATTGTTTGATGGATTTGCAACAAGCAAAGGTACTGATGATTCATTAAGATTCATTGATATTATGGACGCAGTTGCTTCTCTTGAAACAAATGATGCTCCAAGACCATATAGTGCAGTATTGCACCCACAACAAATGTATGGTTCTTTTGGATTGTCAAATGATTTAGCATTAACACAAACATCATCTAG
>VTLG01015740.1_pt1 | contig 30149 bp, 29 predicted proteins | sample 4694571 | NCBI WGS metagenome assembly VTLG01 (sample SAMN12604809, study PRJNA352737) | marine metagenome | biome: ENVO:00000447; feature: ENVO:00000209|ENVO:00000569|ENVO:01000036; material: ENVO:00002151; isolation source: viral sequences binned using virsorter ...
CGCTTGTTGAGCATGTCACGCACGCCTCGCGCGCGGGCGCGGTAGTTGGTATCGCGCGACTATTAACGCGCGTGTCATGGCGTGATGGCGCACTACTAATGCGAGATCAGCCCAGTGATACCAATGGATCTCAGCGATTCCTCGCGCCTGCGTTAATTGTTCGGGCGCGTGTCTAGGGCGTCCTTACCCCCTAGGGGGAAAATAGCGTCCCTGCACCCTTCGATTAAAGGCTTGAGAAATTTATGCCAAATTCTCACAGGCTTTAGCGAAGTCCTTATTGAACTTATCCAACCCCTGATCTGTTAACACGTGAGCGACCATCTTATCGAAGACGCCCACAGGGATTGTGCATATATCAGCTCCTTTTTGGAAGGCTAGCCCGACTGACCGGACATCGCGTATTGAGGCAGCTAGGACTTTAGTATTTATTTTTTTTAAATTGTAGAGAGTAGCTATATCTCCTATAAGTTGGAGGCCATCAAAGGAGTTATCATCTAATCGACCCACAAAGGGAGAAACGTAAGTAGCACCAGCAATGGCAGCCAGTATTGCTTGGCTAAGGCTAAAGACGAGAGTAACATTGGTTCTAATCCCGATATTGGATAAGTATTTACAAGCTTTAATTCCAGGCATGGTACAGGGCAGCTTTACAGTTGCTGTGGGACCATATTCCTTATGAATATTAAGACCACGATCAATGAATTCATCTTCGGTGTCAGCGACGACTTCGATGCTAACGTCGTTAAGGTTAGGAATCTTAATTAAGTGGTGGTAGACATCATAGGGATTGTTATTAAGGCTTGATTTAAGAATTAAGGATGGATTGGTGGTTATACCTGAGATTAATCCAGTACCTATTCTTTCGACGATGTCCTCTTCGGAGGCAGTGTCTAAGAATATGTTCATAGTATTAATACGTATAATAGTATTGAGCGTTGTAGTCGCGAGTGGACGAATAAATAAATTTCTAGGACATCATTAAGGGATGTCGGCTTAGTAATAGGTTGGCGGGGAAGTCCACCCTACTCCCCCTATTAGTCCGTCGTACCCCTAAGTCCAGGTGGGGACTGACTTACCGTTAGATAACCCTCTAGCTTGTTTACGTTGATTAAGAGACATACCCATTACTAAATGGTTTGTCGCTGCTTGGGGGTCGTCTAGGAAGGATTCAAGGATGTCTGCGAACTCTTGGTTTTTTCTGTCTAAGATTGCGCGTTCTGCTGATATTGAAAGAGCGTCTGTATAGTATTGGACAGCTTGAGCTAAGCAATCTAATCTGTCGTCGTGCTTGACTGCGAATTTTTCGCGACACATTCTAGACATTTGGTAGAAGAGCATATAAAGGAGTCTTTTTTCAGGAGCTTCTTCTTTATTAGAGGAGTAGTCCCATTCAAGAACGCTACGGTTAACCACCAAGCGATGCTGATTAAGGACAGGCTCTAGAGAATCTATAATTCGGTCTTCTTTACGGACGTTAGCTCTAGTTTCTTCTATATAGATAGCTTGTTTAGTATTAATTAAATGCTTTTTAAATAGTTCAGCGACGATACCGTCACCGAAGTTAGATTCAATTAGCAAGGTAGAGGCATTATATTTCTTACAACCTTTAAGGATGTCTAATAAAGTTGTGTCGCTGTAGCCGTCTTTGTAGGCCCGCATTTCGTGAAGGTATAGGAAACCATTGCGTTGGCTAACAAAGGCTGCTGCAGTCTCATCTGCGCCCTTTCCAGAGGGATCTACGCTACATATTGTCTCTGTATAGTCGTCCCACTTCCCTACGATGTCCATAGGGCTGTAGAAGTAGTCTCCAGGCAAGCCTACGGTTGGTGCATCTTTAATGACGTTACGTGGATCAGAACACCATACAATGGACTCTGGGGCTTGAGTTGGGTTAACTGAAGTAACTATCAGGTCAGACATCTTTAAGGGGAATTTTTCAGCATCAGACAAGCTTGTATCAAGCATGAACTGAAGCATGAAGTTAGAACGTCCCATAGACGCTTCACGTTGTACTAGATCGTCGTCGTCGAAGCGATCTGGATCTGTACATTCCCAAGGTTCTGCGCCATTATCTATGTCTTCCTGTAGTTGAGGAGCTATTTGTCCTTCGTAGCTGGCAAGTTTTCTGGGGAAGCGGCTGGGCCAAACAAAGGGGCGATACGAACGCTCTGCCAACTTATTATAAACAGTAAAACAACTCTGAGGAGTCCCGAGATAGCAAATACGGCTATCATCTTTTGGTGTGAGAATTGATTCCGCTTCCGTGCAAAGTTGAAGAAGTTTTTCACGCATCATCTCCGTCATACTGTTTCCAGGTACTTCGATATCGTCTAGGACCATTAAGTCCGCGCGTGATCCAGTTAGCTGACCAGTAATACCCACGCTCTTCACTGAAGGTGCTTGGTGCGGACTGCAAGCAACGTCGAAGCTTATGCGCGACCATCTTGAGTCGTCTGATTTGGGCTGTAAGTGTGCTAACCATGGTGTTTCAATTATTAGTTTTTGTAGGAAGATCGACATGTTGTCTGCGCGTTCTTTAGAAGCGGAGATAATCATGATCTTCTTTTCTGCGTCATTGAATAGAGTCCATAACACGAACGCACCTGTGATCCATGATTTACCAACTCCTCGGAAAGCTTGGATCTGTAGACGTTTAGGTCCGTGTTGTAAGTAGTCTGCTATTGCGTATTGCGCCCGTGTAGGAGACGGGAGATCAAGCTGGTCCCACAATGCTTGCAGAAACAGCTTGAAATCGTCCTGTAAGGACGTTAAAACGTCATCCATTTATTTCTTGTTTTTCTTTTTCTTTTTATAAAGGCTGGATCTCTCTACAATACTGCCATCATTCATTTTAACTTTACCTTTAGGTAAATCTTTTGAAGCTACTTTAAATTTATTTTTCTTGTTAGTTATTTCAACTTTCTCTAGAGGTTTACCTTTAGAAACTGGTGTTCTCTTTTTCCGTACAGAAGATTTATATAAAGTTTCTCGTAAATGAGACTTACCATGTCCACTAGATTTCGCATACTTAGCTACTTCACTTTCAAAAGTTCTACCAGCAGCTTCTTTATCATAAGCACGACGTTGAGTACGTGTCAGTACACCAAGTCGTTCTCCAGTCTTATAGTGTCTAGTATGAACAGTTGAACCTGAAGATTTCTTCGTACCACCTGTAGTAGATCCAGATTTCTCATTTAGATAACCTGATTCCTTCTGCTTCTTCCAACTTACCTGACTCTCTTTTAAAGAAGAATCTTTCTTTTTATTGGTAGTTGTCGAAGTGTTATTAGTCTTGTTATTGTCAGTTTTTTGGACGTTTCCTTTTTTTCTTAAGGACTTATAAAAACCTTTAAGACTACCGTGCTTTTTAAGGTATTCGTTTTTCTCTTTAATTCTATAAATCTTTTCAGCCTTACCCCAACCAGCAATATCTTCTAATAGTGGTTGACCTTTAAGTCTTCTATAGATATTACCGCCTTGTCTTATGGCTCCGGCTGTGCTGTCAACAAGGGCTAGAGGTAAAGTAACTCTTTCAACTACCTTTCCACCTATACCAAGTGCTCTCATAGCCTTACCTGAACCTTTAATGTTCTTTATTCTTTTAGCTTGGTTTACTGCCGAACGGAATAATTTCTTAGGTTTAATACCTTTGCCTTGATTGACTTCAGATATAACCTTTCCGCCCATCGTTACACGTCTAGGGTTGCTTGAGCTACCTTCTACTTTGTATTTTCTGTTAAAGGCGGTATCTTTATTAACTCCTCGTTTTGCTAGATCTAATTTTTCTCTAGCACGAATTCGTCTAGCACTTTCTACCTTTGGTGTTACGTTAGTTTTTGTCTTTCCTCTAGCTGTTTTAACTAGTTTTCCGCCTTTATCTGCTGGACGTACAGCTAACTTTCCACCTTGAGGTCTGTATAACTTACCGCCAGGACTTCTAACAAGCTTAGAAGCTGGTTTAGTGTATTTGGTTAGCTTGCTTCCTTTAGATTTAACGATCTTTCCACCAGGCTTTAATCGTTCATAGGCTCGTCTTGTAGCCTTACCCGATTCGACAGTACCTTTAACAAACTCTTTACCGCCTTTAACAAGCTTGTCGTGTACTTCGCGGGTTATTTTACCAGCTTTATATAAAGCATTAGCTGATTTCCTTGTATCCTTACCAAGCTTGTAGGTATCTTTTATACCTCTTACGATACCTTTGTCACCTTTCCTGATTTTTAAAAGGTTACCTACTTTATTTGAAACTTTAGTAACTGCACTAGAGCCTCTTTTAACTAGAGAGCCACCTTTAGGTTTTTGACTTTTAGGTTTTGAATCGAGTTTAGCTGTGCTGTTGTCTCTTTTCCTTTTTGCAGCGAGGAATGCTTTCCTTGATATCCATCTACCGTCATAACCTCTGACAGTATAGGCTTTAGTAGGATGTGGAGTTCCTGGTGGTATTTTGCCCGAGGGGGGTCTTCGTTTTCTATCTGGCATCTTAATTAATATGTTGAAGAATGATCATTTCTCTCAGAGGTCGATGTCCAAATGTCTGGCGCATCCATCTGAGCCAATTGCTACTACCTTTCCCTTGATTACAAGCTCTGCACGCGGGTACAAGATTGCTTGTAAGATCTTCTCCGCCTTCTGTTTTAGGTCTGACATGGTCAAGTGTAAGTTCATGTAATTGATATGATTTACCGCAATAAGCGCATTGACAATTGAAGTGCTCTTTAATAGCTCTTCTCCAGAGCCGTTTAGCTTCAGGACTTGTCATGGTTATTAGGTTGAATAAATAATGTTTAGGGGTAGGTAGTAATGGGGTCATTTACGAATCTTTAAAGCTTTTCTTCCTCGGCGTCTGTTGACTGACGGGTCTTGGAGTTTGCCTTGATTACCTTTACCCGTATGGGCGGCATCTTTGCCATCTCCGTTGCCATAAGTGCCTAGAGTTCGATTCAGTTTGTTAGCCGCTACTCGTATCTTTAATCCCTTTTTGGTTTTGTTATATCTGGCTTGTGTTCTAAGCCTTTTTGCTCTAGCGCGTGGGTTGGATTTGTAGTAGTCGCTAGTACTTTGCCTTTGCATAAAGTTTTGCCTTTACTAACTCTGGGTCTACTTGTGGCATAACCTGTGCCAACTTGGATAATGGGTTGCCATCGTAGGCAATACCACTAATGTCGTTTGTCTTCAACCAGTCACAGGCTGCTTTCAAATCTTGTGTAGTTGCTTCGCCACTTTTGACCCTGTTAAGGAACTCTTTTGTGACTAGGTTATGTAGCTCGTTAAATTGGTCTTCAGTGGCTTTCTTCATTTAACTTCCGGGGAATAAATTCTTTTTAACTAATTCAACTGCCTTATCATCAATGGTGTTATCTGTGGATTCTGCGTAAGCCTCCAATAATTGAATAACTAATTCCTTTACAGCAGATGAGCTGAGGAATGCCATGAGGACGGGTTTGATAAGTACGATCATTTTTTACATTTAGGTTTTGTTTGTTTCCAAGGTTGATACCAAGGTTTTGGTGGAGTCTTACATTGAAGAACTTCTTTCTCTGCTTTCTTCCAAGCTGCAATAGCAATAACATCGCTACACATATCGTAAGTACGACTACCTGGAATTAGCATGAAGCCCTTTTGCTGTAGCTCTGCACACTTCAGGACTCTGACTAATTCGTAGTCAAGTCTCATTTTTTCTTCTTGCCTTGCGGCAATGCTTCTACATCTATTTAGACCTTTACGATCTAAAGGGATCATAAAGTTAATTTGTCCTCCCCAGTTCTCCGCCATGGTGTAGCTGGAAGGTCTCATACCATCCTCATCTATATCCCAAGGCTTAGTATGGTTTCCCATGTAAAATGGAGAGAACGTCATTGTCGCTCCATTACACGAGATATTAGGTCCGTAGTGCTGTCTTGACGGCGCACCATTGTTCTGGAATTGTACGGCTTGATTGGTTACATTTCCGGTGGCTGCTGCCACGGGATTACTTACGTTATTCTCTTCTGCTCTTACTGGAGCTATTGAGAGAAGACTGACAAGGAAACCGTAGTAGATGTAGTGTCGATTTCTCTTTCTATTTCTGTTACCGATAGAACTTGGCTGGCTGCTCTTGTTACTACTTCTAAAGTGAAGTCGCTTCCAGCAGTTGTTAAGTTCCATACCGAATCTGAATCGGTTATGCCTCCTGATGAGGCGGAGGAGTGAGTCAGATTGTCGCCTGACCATTTCTGTAATGCAGACCCATAGGTGGTCGTCGTTATCTCTTCGACGATCTCCTGAGTCGTTGTAGTTGTTGAATTCATTGACCCCTGTGTAAAATTCGGGGTCACTAATTCTGCTCTCGCTACCGAGGGGGATAACAGTGCTAAGAGTACTAGCCATTTTTTCATGATTCTTTTTTCTTAGCCATTGGACATTCAACAGGTTTACCGTTGCCCTTGTTACCGTTATTTGTCTGTAAACCAAACGAATAAAGTGCAGACCCAAAGATACTGGCTACGAACGTGATATCTGTGTTTTGGGTCTTTTTGATCATTGGTATCTCAACGTAGTTAAGAGTTATGATCAAATAAAGCCCGACCAAACCACCACGCCAAGACGTACAAAAGTTCCAAGCACAGCTATATGGTGCTCAGTATCTTCTGCTGCATCTTTTATTCTGGTGAGGAGGTTAGGTTTCGGGCTTTCCTCTTTTCCTTCCATTTATTAACTTTAGCTTGTAGTTGTTTTTGAACTTTCTTTTTGATTGGTTCAAATAAAGACTGAGTAACAGTAGTTGTAGCAACCGCAACTACGGCTGTGGTGACGGCTGTAATAACAACTGCTGTCTCAGGTATTGGTACATCAAAGTCCAATACAGGTATATTTAATTTAGGTGGCTCTGGTTGTTCTGTTGTCTCTGGCTCTACCTCTTCAGGAGCCTCCAGATCACTCGGAGGTATTACCATTGGTTTATAGAATGGTATCCGAGCCGAAGGAGGCTTGAAGTCGATTGTGGGTAGGTATAAGGGCTTTGGAAGCTCTGCTGTAGGCAGATCTAGCTTCACTATAGAGCTGCTATCTTAGACTTACCAGAAGTAACGGCTGCATCTATTGCAGTGAAATTCTCGCTACCCCATATAGAAGTAGTACCATCTTCTTTCTTATATGCTTTAATAAGTTCAAGATGATCTACGTTACGTTGTAGTTTAGCTTTCCAGTCAGCATCTGTTTCACCTTCAGCTTTACTACCATTGATCACTGTTACGCTATCGCCTGCAGCAGTAAATATTGCTGCTACTTCATCTACTGTTCTTTCAGCCATCTTCAGATTCCTCTAATTCTTGTAATGTTTTTAATGCTCCCTGTAGTTCAGTGAAGCGTTGAAGAGCAGCGTTTTTTTGCTCTCCTAGTTTATTATGTTGTTCAGCTACTTGCTGTAGTTCAGCTTTCACTTCTTTAATCTTTTCTAAAATGTGGTGTGTCATAGGGTGTTATGTGGCTTCTAATGCAGCTACTTTTGTTTCTAGTATTTCAATTTTTGCTATTGCTTCTTTTAAAGCAGCAGTTAATAAAGGTGTTACTTTTCCGTAATCCATTGCCTGATAAACAGGACTACCAACAGCCTGTTCTTCAGAAATATCAAATTCAGCTTGAGTAACAACTTTATCTTTTGTACCAGATACTGCTTCTGGAATTAAGTCAGAGACTTCATGTGCAATAAATCCATCTTGTACTTTATTAGTTTCATCAGCAATCCAATTAAATCGTCTAGGTTTTAATTGTTTTAATCTAGTTATACCATCAGATATATCAACAATGTTTTCTTTTAATCTATAGTCAGAAGATGTTTGGTAGGAAACATTTGATCCGTCACATGTAATTTTTCCTTTAACAGAACTTTCCCATCCAAACTGTACAAACCTATCGTCACTACCAGAACTTGTACCTGTTTTATTTACATACATACTAGACCAGTTATGATCTCGGCTTGTTGCAATTGAAAGGGAACCTTTATCCGCTTGATACCAAAAACCATTCTTTGCACTGGTTTGTGCATATAAATCAGTTTGTTCGTTATCAATACCCAGATTACCAGCATATGTCAGAGTCATCTTATTTACATAAGACCCAGTATTATTAGTAGCAAACGTTAAATCATTGTTATCCTGATTACTTACTATTCTCCAACTATCAGAATTATCATCGGCTTCATCAGCCATTAAAAAAAGAGATGCACTGCTTCCTTCATCACCTTTTACATATAGATTATTAGCTATATCAACGCCAAATTGTTGAGTGTTTAATTTTTTAACGTTGTCGTTATAGAGTTCACACGCCCCATTTTCGAGAAATTTAGCTTGAACTTCATTATTAGCTGCATTTACAAAATGATGCTGAGTTGCCCCGTAATATAGATAATTAGTAGTATTTATAATATAACTATGAGATCCATCATGGTAAATGTTTAAATCTTCTCCAGCACCACATTTGAATTTATAGACATCATCTAAATAAACATGACCAGCACTAACATTAATATTTCCAGCCGATGTATTTCCAGTACTAGTAGTTTCCCAACGCTTTGCATTGTCGTAAAAGAGTTCTACGGATCCATTACCATGAGCTTTGATACTTTCTTCCCAACTACCACTTGAATAGTTTTGAATGTAAAAACCACTAGCTACAGAATCAGCTCTAACTCTCCACTTATCAGCATTGTCATCACCTTCATCTGCGTTTAAAAGAATATCAGCATCATCACCTTCTGGACCTTGAACAGTTATACCTTTGCCGTGTGTCCCAAAAGTTTTTATGTTGTCGTAAAAGAGTTCAACGGCTCCATTACCAGTACATTGAATATGCTTTTCAGATTGATCGGTAGTTAATAATGCAATGTTATCTGATGCAAGCTTTAGCTCACCAGTACTATTTTTTAGGTAAGTATTGTTATTAGATGAATGCCAGACTTCAAAATCATTCCCTGTCCCCCAACGTGCTCTAACATCATCGTTAAAGTCAACACCTGTTGCACCACCTACTGCTGTAGCACTTGTAGCTACTCCATCTAACTTCGTCTTATCTGCTGCTGACATTGAGCCAGCCGCACTGGTGGTAGCCGCTGCTAATTTGCTACCTGCTATTGCTGCATCAGATTTGATATCAGCGTTAACGATGGAGTCATCTTTGACCCCACCGCTACTTACTTGTGTTAATGCCATAGTTATTTAGCCTCCAATGCTGTTACTTTTGCTGAAAGTTCCTTGATTGCATTTACAAGAACGGGAACTAGACGTTCATATTTAAGACCATATCTGTTACCATCTGAAGTTAGATTAACGGTTAACATATTATCTGCACTAGAAGAAAAACCATCAGCTTGTTCAATAGCTAATACATCTTGTGCTAAGAATCCTATATTTACTTTTGATTTCTTCTTACTCCCATCTGGTGTTCCTAGAGGGTTCTCCTCTGTACCATACCAAGAGCGTTTATCCCATACATATGTTTTAGGTTGTAGTTTATTAACCCAATCTAATCCATGTGTAAAGTTAGTTATATCAGTTTTATCTCTAGAGTCAGAAGATGATATAGATGTATCAGCACAATAAAGATAAGCAACATTATCATCTCCCAAGACAACAAAATTATTATCTGTAGTTACTTGTCCAGAAGGAGAACTAGAAGTACCAGCATTATAACCAAGTAAAGTATTATTCAAACCTGTAGACAAATTATATCCAGAATAAGTTCCAAGAGTAGTATTTTGGTATCCAGTACTAGACCAACCAGAATAATACCCAACATTCGTATTATGATTTGAAGTTGTGGCAGTACTTCCTGCCCAATAACCTATCTGAGTATTTCCACCACCTGTTGTAATAGCATCTCCAGCATAAGCACCTACTGCAACATTACTGGTTCCTGTAGTATTTTTTCTTAATGCATATAAACCAACAGCAACGTTATTAGATGCAGTTGTATTTTCTTCTAATGCATCAAAACCAACAGCAGTGTTATTAGAACCTGTAGTATTATTATCTAACGAATAATTTCCTAAAGCAGTATTATATCCACCAGTTGTATTTGCATACATCGTATTGGTACCAACAGCCACATTTTGAGTCCCTGTTGTATTGACATACAAAGATTGATAACCAATAGCATTGTTATAACCTCCTGTTGTCGTATATATTAAAGCTGCTTGACCAACAGCAACGTTTGCTGTTCCAGATGTATTTTGATTTAATGCTGCCTGACCAATAGCTACGTTTGAATTGGCAGTTGTATTCAATTGCAACGCTCCATCACCAACTGCTACGTTATACCCACCAGTAGTATTAGCACCTAAAGTATTATTAGCACCTACAGCAACATTATAAGATCCAGTAGTACATGCATCTAAAGAATTAGCACCGACAGCAGTGTTTCTAGTTCCAGTTGTGTTTGCACCTAAAGCTGAATGACCCACTCCTGTATTATTACTTGCTGTAGTATTTGCATCTAGACAAGCTCTACCTATTGCCGTGTTGCTACCTCCAGTTGTATTAGCTCCTAATGCTACATAGCCTATAGCGGTGTTTTCTCCACCAGTAGTATTTGCATCTAAAGTTTTAGATCCAACAGCAACATTCTCAGCTCCAGTTGTGTTAGCTATTAATGAATCATAACCAACAGACGTATTACTCGCACCTGTAGTGTTTCCACCTAAAGCATCAGTTCCAACAGCAGTATTAAAACTTGCAGTTGTGTTAGCATCTAAGGCACCCTTACCAACTGCTGTGTTAGCAGCTCCTGTTGTGTTTGCATTTAACGAGACATAACCAACTGATGTATTATTATTTGCTGTAGTATTTGAACTTAAAGCAGCATAACCAACTGATGTATTTCCATCCCCTGTTGTATTAGCGTCTAAAGTTATATTTCCAACAGCTACATTTAATTCACCTGTAGTATTTGCTACTAATGCATCTCTACCTACAGCAGTGTTATAAGATCCTGTTGTGTTTGCAAACAAAGCACCTTGACCTAAAGCAGTGTTGTTAGATCCTGTTGTATTAGTATAAAAAGCTTGATCTCCGACAGAAGTATTTAATGATCCAGTTGTATTAGATTTACTGTTCTGTCTACCTACGGCAACATTACCGCTTGCAGTTGTATTTGCTTCTAATGCACTTAGACCAATAGCAGTATTACTACCTCCAGTTGTGTTTGCATTTAGGGAAGAATAACCAACTGCTGTGTTATAAGATCCAGTTGAGTTTGTATATAAAGAATTACCTGAAATAGCAGTATTCTGAGTTCCTGTTGTATTTGCATACAACGCTGCTTTACCTAAACCAGTATTATGGTTTCCTGTGGTAGTAGCTGCTAAAGAATAAGTACCTAAAGCAGTATTATAATCTGCAGTAGTTATTGCTGTTCCTGAATCATATCCAATTAAAGTATTTTGAATTGCATCTGTACTAGTGAAGCTATTACCAGCATTTGTACCAGCAACAGTATTATTCTGTCCATCACTTGTTACACCTGCATCTATAGTAGCCCATGAATTATCGCCTCTTAAATAAGTGGAACTAGAAGCTGTACCACTAGCTGAAAGTTCAGCAACACCTACAGCATCATCTGCTAAGTGAGCATTATCTATACTTCCATCTGTGTAGTGTTCTGAGTCAATTGCATTATCTGCAATCTTAGCTCCAGTAACTGCATCTGCTCCTAACTTATCAGTATTTACAGCACCGTTTTGAATGATCGCTGTTGAGACTGTGTTGTTACTTGGAGTACCAATGTTTACCGACGCTCCAATAGTGATAATAAAGAAATCACTACCAGTAGCAGGGGCGGAAGAAAAGATAATAGAGCTACCATCGATAGCAAATCCTTCGGATGGCTGACTGGTTCCGCTATTAGGTTTCTGAATGACTCCATTGACGCTAACAAGGTGTTGCTCCGCATTTGCACCTGGGTTTGATAAAACAAACCTGTAAGCACTACCATTAAATGTTGCATTATTACCACCTGTGCCTGAGTAACTAGATATTGTATTTATGAAATAGTTACCTACTGACTGGACTTCTTCCCACGCACTAGATGTTGCGTTATAAACCAACATCTTATCTGAAGACGTATTGAAGAATAAATCTCCATCATCTAAATCAGAACTAGGGTTAGAACTTCCTACTCTATATCTTTCGTTAAAGCTAGTAACTAAGGACTGAGCCGTTGCTACACCAGCTTCATCTACTACAAGTCTATGATATGTATATGTATTTAATGTACTTGTTGTTTGTACCAACATCCCCTTACCAGCAGCTATTGTAGAGCTATGAAGAGAAGAATCAATACCATTAATGGTTACAGTTGCACCACCTAATGTTCTACCAGTTGTACTTACACCAGACCCATTAACTACTACACCACCTGCGTCTGCAATAGACACAATGGTACCTGCTCCATCATTAGGGTCAGGGTTAGCGTTAGGGAAAGATACTTCATTTGCTATTGGTACAAAACCACCAGCATCATTTAGTAAGTTAACTATCTGATCGTTAACGGCTTTTGCAGTCGGTAACTGTACGTCAGTAGAACTACCGCTAACTGCTGTGACAATGCTCTTGCCATCCAACAAGTTAAGTTCAGCAGTAGTCGAGGTAAGTGCCGTACCACTTGCAAGAATACTTGCAGTACCTGACTGCATACCAGCAAGCGTTGTGAGTTCAGCATCTGCTATTTCTGAGGTTGTTACTGAATTAGCTGCTAAGTGTGAGGCATCTAAAGGAGAACTAGCTATAAGAGATTTAATCTCACTAGCTGTTTGATCTGCTGTAGCATTAGCTTCTATAGCATTTAACTTAGAGTGATCAGCATCTGTAAAGACGTTTGAATCACTAGCTGCCTCAACAGCAGTTCTAATTTCAGCATTGGTTTGATCAGCAGTAGCTGAAGCTTCTATAGCGTTTAGTTTGCTATGGTCAGCGTCAGTAAAGACATTACTATCAGATGCAGCTTCTACAGCAGCTCTTATTTCTGCATTAGTCTGGTCTGCTGTAGCTGATGCTTCAATACCATCTAGTTTTGTACCATCAGCAGATACATCTCTACCATCAACAGTTCCACTCGTTACGATGTTTTGTGAACCAAAGTTAGGACTTATCTTTGTACCAGCTATTGCAGCCGAGGCATTAACGTCAGCATTGACTATTGTTCCATCAGCTATCTTGGCAGATGTAACTTGCCCGTCACCAAAATCTGCTGTTCTAATTGTTTGATTTTGTTCCTGACTAGAAAGTCTGACCAAGTCATGACAAGCGTTTAAGTCAGCAGCTCTAATAGACGATCCAGCAGCAAATACAGCAGCCGCTGTGTCTAAATCTGTCTCTCTAAATATGTGGACGTTTCCTGTACCACTTGCGGCGGTAGCCCCTAACGTCAAAGTAGTACTAACTACTTTATATTGACCGGAGCTTGGGGAAGCGTTGGTTGTATAAGTTTGTGCAACTCCATCAACTTTTACCTTGATGTCGCTGGCTTTTATATATTCAATTGAAAACGAGTAGGAGGTGGCCCCACCGTTCTTAAATTCTTCAGTTGTCGCCATTGGTTAATTACCACCGTTGTTTATTTTGGAATGTCTAAGATTTTGTCTATTGTTCTTTTGTTTGCTTGTCTGTTTTGGAGCTTTTGATTTCTTTCTTCTATAATAAGTTTCTGGACATCATTTTCTTTTTTAATCTTTGCCCAAGCTCTCTTCTTTGCTTTATCTAATAGTTTTGCAATTCTCTTATAATGAGGAAAGGATCTAGGTTCAGTAGACTTATTACCATTTCTTCTCTCACGGTTCATCTCAGCTAAAGAAGCCTGTATAGCAGGGTCATTAGCCATTTTGTCAAGTTCCCTTAGAAGATTTTGTTCACCTATAGCACGTTGATACATAGACCTAACCTTTGGACTATCTTTTAAGTTAGTTCCATCAGGTGCAGAATATGTAGACGTTCTAAGGTCATAGCCACTATTAAATAATAACTCTCTTCCTGGTGAATAATCTAAGTTGAAATTCACAGGGGAGACTGCGTTAAACATACGAGTCATGAAGTTATGATCCTTGATCGGCTTACCAGTCAGGATGTCATACTTAATAGGTAGTGGATCAAATGCAATGTTCTCAGATATAAGGTTTCTATTTCTTAAGGAACTTTCAATATCAGAACCTAACTCTCGTGTATAAGGAGTTAGTACCTTACCTATCTCATTTCTAAGACTGGATAAAGGTAAAGTGTTATTCATTAATGAAGCAATGATTCTTTGTTGTTGTCCAGGTTGTCCAGAGAACAAGTCAACGAAAGATTGTAATCCAGCTAGATATGACTTACTAGTAATAGTTCCAGCTAAGGCCATACTTAACTTTAGTAAATTATCTTCAGCCCACTCTTCACCCATCAACTCTTGATGATCTCCTATATCTCCTACTAATGCAAGTATTTGGTTATAAGGCTCAAAGGCATCATAGTTAACCCAGATATTACCAATTCTAAGTGTTCTTGGCTTCCAACCAGCATCTATCCATGCCTGTCTCTTTTGTCTATCAGTTGGTCCGTTTCCATGTAAGCCACCATTAAGGTAAGCCATACTAGCCATGAATATAGCTGAACTGCCTAAAGCTAATCGACCTTGTTGAACTGCCTTAGCGTTCATTAAGTCTTGAACGGTTTCTATCCCATAATTTTTAAGAGGTAATAAATCATCACCTGGCTTAGCAAATGCAATATCATTCCACTCTTTAACTAGGAAGTTTAAACCGGGGGTATGTTTAGCAGTTAAAGCAAGGCCATTAATACCTGTTCTTGCAAATAAGAAGAAAGGTCTAGCCCACGGAGTTTCATTGAATGCAGTTTCTAGCTTCTTAGTGAAACCAGTTAAGTCCTGAGTAAGTGTTGCTTCTTTCTTGCTATAAGCTGCTGCCGCATCAGTGATGTTTCCATCAGCATCAAAGATCTGAGCATTGAAATCATCCTCCATTCTCTTAAAGAACTTTGCATCTAAGTCAACGAAGTTTCCATCAGGTAACTCATCAGCAGCTTTTAAGAATGCTTTCTCTCTAGCTCTAGCTCTACCAATGAGTAGCCCGAAAGCATCATCAGTAGCTGCCATGATCTTGGTTGAATAAGTTAAGAACCTATTATCATTCGCACCTCTAACAAGATTAGCCATACGATACGTAAGCTTATCTGACTTGGTTCCTCTGGTCTCAGCCCAGTGACCATACATTTGCCACTGATCATCTGCTTTAGTCCTTTCTATATATCTAGTTTTCATCGTTGATATATCCCCAGCCCAGTAAGCATTCAGTCTGCGCTTGAATAATTCAAACGATTCTGGGACTGCTTCACGCATAGCATTCAATGAAGCTAACGCAGCTCTGGATGTAGCCCAGTCACCTCGCATAGCACCACCTATTGCCATAGACATAGGTCTGGTAAAGGTTGCAGTAGATGTACCCATGATTGCTCTTACAGCAGTCTTAGGTCCAGATAAGACACTATGAGTAAACATAGTTCCCATCTCTCTTATTAATGCACCAGTCTTTTTCTCTCCACCTTTAAAGGTTCCACCTTTTAACTTCTGACGCATGAATGCATCGAAGTCTTCGAGTGTATGGATATCCTTAGCCATGGATATTCCTTCGAATATGGTTTTGAATAAATCATCACCACCATCTTCTGGAGCCATAGCTAAAGCCATGCGAAATGCATCGATACTTTGTTGTACGTCTGCATTGACTGCTTCATCTATCTTTGCTCTTGGTACTCGTTGATCTAAGTCTCTACCCATCTGAGACCACTCAGCCTTCATCTGTTTTCTGATCCTTAAACCAGCAATAAACTTCTCAACTAATTGCTGAGCTGGTCCATCTACATCTCGAATATCAACTATATCTTCTAGTTCTCGTCCAACATGACCTAATGCTCTTATATCGCTAAGTAGAGAACCATTGATTAAGTCAATAGTATTGGCAAACTCAGGTCTTACAAATTCATAAGAAGCATCACCTTCAGCTTTGAATTTTTGCTTTGTTATATCAGCCCAGAATTCTGCAGGAGTTAAGTCAGAGGTGTTTCTACCTTCATAAATTCTTTGTGAAAGTTCTACATCAAACTCTACTAATTCTTCTAGAGACTTACCTTGTCTTGCTGCTGTCTCTTCAAGCTGAGAAATCTTGTTCTGACTATATGCTTTATTCAGTACCTGCCTGACTGTCTTCCTAGCTTCTTTTGAACTACGAGCGATGTTATCAACCTCTACGTTGGACAGAAAAGAACCAGTAGTACCTTCTTCCGCACCCCACTTGCTACCTATATCCTTTAAACCTTTTCTAATGGTTTGAGCTGTTTCATTAGAGAATGCAGTTCCTTGCCATGGATCAGAGATTTTCTCATTTTTAAAAGCACCATACTCTGTTTTTTTTACTTGTTCTTTTGCTTTCTGAACTTTCTGAGAATTAACACTCTTGTTTCTATTCTTCCACTGTGCTTCAGCAGCAGAGATAACTTTCTTACCTTTTGCTTTTGCACCTTTTATAGTTTGTTGACCAACTTCTGATTTGATGCCGTATTTCAAACCTTCATAGACACCATCAAATACAAGACCAATACCCATCCCTTCGACGACATTCTTAAATGTCTTCATCATGGGATGATCAGTATCTTTTGTAGCTAATGGAGTATCTAAGAAAGGTATCTTTTCTTTCAACATTCCAGAGACGTTATCGTCCTGAGATGTTTTAGATATAAGGTCAAACCTTGCACCACTTAATGCACCACTAGCCAGTCTTGTACCAAGTGAAGCACCTTTAGCAAATACGCCAGTACCTCCAGTAGCAGCTAAGGTGGTACCTACATGAGTAACACCTCTAACTAATCCGCCCCACCAAGTCTTTGTCTCGATAGGCTTTTCGTCATTAACGAACCAGTCGTCCCACTCTGCTTTGTAACCTTCTTCTGTTTTAGCTTCTTCTCCCATCTCACCAGAAAAGAAGTCAATAATTCTTTCTGGTAATGTTATTAATGAGGAAGCTGTGTCTTGTAAACCACCAGCGACACCAACAGCAGTGTCTTTAACGTAATCACCAAGATCAGGGTTCTCTTGGAGATTAGCTTCAACTTCTGCATTGGTCTCCTCTTCTTCTTTTTGTGCTCTAATTTCAGCTCTAACTTTTTCTGCTTCTTCGGAGTTCTTAATTGCCTCGGCAGTCTCCTCCTCAGATAATCCCTCTGAGATTCCTATCTCAAGGGATGGTTCATAATCGTTCATTGTTTACCGTAGTAAATATGCTCCTTAGAACGCATTTAAACCGCAGTTAAATGTCGTCTCTTACAAGAGCTGGATTGTTATAGATGGATGTTTCCTCACCCTGAGATTCAGACAAGATTCTTGCTCTTGTAATCCTGGAAGGTGTCGGATGAAAATAAATAAGTTTAGATATATTTGGATCTAGTTCTTTCGTTTCTTTTGGTTCCTCTGGTTTATAGTCTTCTTGTAGATACTTCAGTTGAGATTGTGCTAAGTCGAATGGGCTAATACCTAATCTTCTTGCTACATCTTTAATGAACTGAGGTAAGTCTTTTGTTTGTTTAAGAGGAGTTTGAGACCACTCAAGTAAGTCTTGCTCAATCTCTTTACTTGTAGATATTCTATTCTTCTTCCACTTCCCGCCACCAGCTTGACCCATAGCAACCCTGACACTACGCTCATACGTTTCGTCTCCGTCGTCTTCGTAGTTAGGCTTCATAAGTTCTCTTTTCCTGCCTGGGTTATTAATGACTTCCTCTACAGCTCTCATACCAGCGTCATATGCATCCTCTGGAGAAGATACAACTTGACCATTTCTCATGTAATGACGTTGATAAGCTTCATTAAATATTGCAGTTAAATTGTCGTTTAAAGTTAACCACTCAATAGATTTAGCATCTGTTTCACCAAATTCATCTCCAGTACCTTCGTTTGTATATGCCTTTATAAATTTAGCTGCTTTCTGCTGAAGGGGATCGCCCTTGGTCAATGCGCTAGTTCCAATTATTTTATCTTTGTATTCGTTATAGACGTCTGTACTTACGTTAGCTAACTGGAAATCATATACTCCACCTTGATAACGATCTGCTTGTTTCAACATATCTCTCGCTGCGTCATCATCTAAATGACCAGCTAATGCACTTTGGATCTTACCGGGAACATAACCATATTTCTGACGGTATATGTCCATCATCTGTGACTTCTGATCCTTAGTTAAATCTTCTTTTGACTTAATCACTTGCACATCAGCAGCTATCTTAGCGTCCGTTAACTCCTCCTCTGCTTCAGTTCCTTTCTCAGCAGCTTTAGCTAATTCTTCTGGTAAGTCAGACCACTCTTTCCATGAGGTCATCGACTTCATAGAACCATCTCTAGCCTTTTCTTCGTGAAGAAGCATAGACATTGCTTCTGGATAGGTGATCTTATTTTCACTAACTAGCTCAATAAGATGCTCCTTAAAAGCAATACGACCTACAGCTATTGAAGTTTTATTCCTGGCTGCATACCTCTTTGCAAAATTATGAGCATTGTTATAACCATCAACAGGGTTAGCAGTAACAAATCCAAATTCAACAGCTCTTCTGTCTGACTCTCGCATTTGTAGTTGATATGCTTCCTCCCTTAGTTGATTTTGTTTTTTTCTTCTATCCTCGTCGTACTTATCGATTTCAGGTTTTACGACAGTAGCTACCAGAGCTTCGTTTAAACCTGAGAAACGCCTAGCATAGTTAAACTTAATCTTTGTATCTAAGGCTGCTTGCTCTGCTGGATTAAGATTGTCACCATGACGTTTCTCTTCTCCATCAACAACAATAAACTCTGTTTCATAAGCCTTATAAACATATTCGTTATAACCTTTAGCTTGTTGTCTTGCATACGATTCAGCTAGAGCATATTGCTCCCAGCCAGCCATCTTACGAAACTCTTGAGCTGTGATACTATCTCCAGTTTCAGCTTCGTACTTATGAGCAAACTCATCAGCCTTTAAACTATCTGCAAATAAAATATCTCGATCACCTTTGAATACTTCTTCTAATTCAGGTGATACACCTTTAGTTAAGACATCAAAAGCTATTTGAGCTTTCTTATCTTCTCTATGTTTCTCACGCTTTGCTTTAGCAATTCTTGTGATTTCTGTAGATAAGCCTTCTAAGCCTTTCCACATGTTCTGTGTATTTTTAAACCTACGTTCTTCGTTAGTTTCTAGTTGTCTCAGATAGTTATCTTCTGAAGCTTGTATCTTACGATTAGATTCAGCCTGTTCAGGAACTACGTCTACTATCTCTTCTGGATCATACTGACCAGGCTCGATATTATAGTTTGGAATTATCATTACCATACTCCTGGGTCTGTGAATGTTATTGATGGATCAGGTTGTCCATAGGAACCTGAAGGTACTCTGCTGAAGTCAAAGGCAGAATCTGGCATTTTAGTGAAATAGCCTGAAGGAAGACTATCAGCGAAACCAGTATCAAATTCACCGTATCCGAAATCTATTCCACCCAAATCAGCAGTGTATGCGTCTTTAGTGCTTATTTTTCCACTAAGTGCCTTAGTATCTCCTTTAGGTGTATAAGCAGATAATCCGGCTTTAGCTCCTCCTAAGATTGCAGCTAACATTGCGTTCTGGTAAACAGGTTTTGGCGGTGCTACATCAGGTATTGGTTGAATTGCAACCTTACCAAAGGATTGATTTAACCCTGCCTTAAGTTTTCTATTTATTCCTTCATTAGCATCTTTAGCTAAATACTGTGCCATAGTTAATCCTCTAGTTCTCATCGCTTGTGTCATACCAAAGGCACCCTTATTCATTACTAATTGTCTGTCTACACTTTTACCTCTAATACCTCTTGAAGCAGCAGATACTTGGACTGTTCCTTCATTCCCTAACATCTTCTTCCAGTCATCTTGGTTTTGCAAGATGGCTAAAGATTGAGCATTATTTAATGATATTTGAGTTTTTGTATAAGCTCTTTGTGCAGCAATATTAGCTAGGTCTACTTCTTGATCATGTTGTACTAACTTTGTTGAATAGAGAGATCTGTCTCCCATCCACTTTCTTTCTCTTACTTTTAATTGATGTTGATAATTTCTACTTGCTTGTTTATTAGCGGCTTGCGCTTGCATACCGGAGCTTAATGCCCCTACGCCTGCCGATATTGCTGTTACTGGATCGCACACGGGCAAACTCTATAAAGGATAAATTGTTGGGTCCATGTATAAGTCTTCTCAAAAACTTAAACCCTAAGAATCGAAGTAACTTCAAATGGGCTTTGTTGCGTTCATCAACAATGTTCCATAGCAACTCTTCTTCTCTTCTTTCTATAAATCGTCTCGCTTCTCTAGCGAACGTAACTGGATAATCATGGATGGCGGGTGTGCATAACATCCATATCTGTCCGTTTTCATGTACTCCAGCAACACCTGCTAATCGACCATCAGGTACTGTGAAATATACGGAGTTTTTATTTAGACAAGCTAAAGGAATAACTTCCATAGGATCATGTCCATGACCCTCTTTAACTTCTTTATAATCATCTGGACGTAAATTTGAGGCTACTTCTTTAGCAGCCTCTAACGTCAATGGATGGATAAATTTAGACACGCGAATAATTATTTTTTGTATAAAAACCTTCCCAAGTCATATTGTGTAATGTGGCTGGGGCTGGGTGTGTTGATTTAATCGTTAAAGATACATTCTTATTACGGTCATATATAGGTATTGTTCTGAATATATTGTCATCAAATATTCCAGAGGTATTAGCTAAGTAGTTATTAGCTGGAGTGACTTCGAATAATTCTGTGTAATCACTTTTACCTATACGGTTGAGAGTTGACTCATATACTCCAACTGGCCCAAACCCTAACTTAACTCTATGGATAATTGTATTAGCTCTAATATCAGATCTCCATGCGTCACCTGATTTTTTTATGTAGTACATCGTTGGTAGATCAACTTGCATCGTAAACTGGTATCCAATTAGAAATGTTTCTCCAGACCAATCACCATCAAGTTCTAGGTTGCTACCGTTAACAGTTACCTGTCCATACCTACCTAAATTATTATTAGCATTATCTACGTCATAGGCTACTATTTGATTAGTGGATTCTAATCCTGTAGGCTTTGCTTTTGTAGATTTATTAGTAGTTGCATTATAAGACCAACCACTCGTAGACATTAAGTGATCTAAATGTACTCTATTAGTTGTATCAATAGTGAATGTATTAGCATCCATTTTTAACGCATACTTTAATAGCTGATCTTTATTGTTATTTCTAACTACTATAAATAAGGCATCATCCTGAACACAGTGATATTGAATATCGCCTGTAACAGTCCACTTAAACCATGACGCTAGTTTTCTATTATTGATTTGATCAAAGTATCTATAACCGTATAAGGTAGAACTACCTTCCTCACTGAATAAGATAATTGAATTTTCTCTTGAGTTAGATATAAGTTTTAAATCCTTTTCAAATAACCTAGAAACTACAGCACTCTGTTCTACAACCTGTGGTTCCCCTTCTCTTAGTACACCTGCCATCTCAAAGAAGCGTGAGTACTTACCAGCGTTATCTAGAAATCCAATTGTCGTACCTAAAGAAATAGGGTTAGTAGTGTGGTTGAAATTATAGGAAGATATAGCATTGATCTTTGCTGTTTGAATACTGAAGACATCACTATCTGTAGTCAACATGAATTGTTGATTTTTTGTAAATAGTACAAGCCCTGTATTGACCTGTATCGCATCGTATAAAATAGCTGGGTATTCTGAACTAGCAGCTATATCTATAGGGTCGCTAGGTGTAGATGTGATTGCTGAATTAGCAAAGAAATTAAAAAACTTACCCGGTCTTGATAGGATAATATTCTCATCAGAAAGTAGAGCTAATCTATTTCTAAAGAACATCATCTTGGTTATTGGATTACCTATAAATGACGGTTCAGGGTTGGTGATGTCACTTCCTACATAAGCATCATCCCATTGAGGGTGATAATATGTAGTACCTGAAATCGTATAAGAAGCACCATCCAATTCGGCTAACCTAAAATTACCATCAGCCGTTCTAATTAAAGTAACTGGCATCTTAGATCTTTTAAGCCTTATCGTTCTTCCTGGCTTGGCACATTCTTCCCATACACCTTCACCATCTTTATCGTTGTTACCAAAGAATTTAACGTAGTGGTTGTCCTCGTCGGCGGCACTATTAATTACCTCTACTACCATCCCGTGTTTACATTGAGAAGGTAGGTCTCCTACATCATTACATTTACCAGCTACTACATTTAGTAGTTCTCCTACTGGTGTTGATCCATTAAATACGGATGATCGTTTTATATGTAACCCTGTACCGATCTGTTTAATAGTAAACCCATTTCCTGTAGAAGCTGTAGCACTACCAGTTATACCTTCTCTTATATCTCCAAGTATACTTTCAGCAGTTATAGTTGTCTCTGTATCAAATGGTGTTGGGTTTGGTCTAACGAGAGCTAGGTTTGCTTGAACAATTGATGTACTGGTTGCCTCTATTATAACCTTGTATTGAGCATCCTTAAGCCAAACATAAAAGTAGTCACCATCTTGCCAACCTTCTCCACCATGTAGGAGATCGTGTGTTGTTGTGTATCTTGCTTGATATGTTGTTGCTTGGCTGTTATTTGGTCCGCTACTGTCTGTAAATGGTACTGACTGACCCGTAGTAGCTATACGGAAGTAAAGGTTGCTTCTACCACTTTGGGCACCAACACCTGCACCATCATTAAGTACGCTGACACTATATGAATAATTTACGTTTGTATTAGTTCCATCTGATTTAATACCACCAACGGCTCTATCATCCGTAAGACTTGTACCACTACTTATACTAAATATACGAGTACCTACATTAGGGGCATAGGCATCTCGACCATCTCCAGCACTTTCATCACATCTTGTAGAACCACCTGCACGGCTAGTATGTGCATACATGAAACCATTAGAATCACAATAGTTATTACTCGATAAGTTCATCTCAACACGAATACGTGTGGCTGTAGTAACTGTTGAAGTATTTGTATTGTCGAATAAATTTAGTGCGTACTGTTTTGCATAAGAGATAGACTTTAACTCTACAAAAATTTCTTTCCCAAAATCTCCAAGTGGTTCAACGGTTGTATCCATCTCTGTGTTGATGGATCTATTTGTTATATAGGTAAAGTCGTTAAGGGTAAGTGTTTGAAGATCTTCGTCATTCGTATGTATTAGATATGTTTGATTACCTATTCCATTAACGACATTCTTTTCTGCACCTGTTAAACAATCCCACATACGAACAGTTCCATCTTTATGAATCTGTCCTATGTATTGTTCATTCTCGTCTCGGTAGTAATGAAACCATTTACCATCAGTGGATGAGTTTTTACTTCCATCACTCAAAGATCCCACAAACTTTCCAGCAGGTCTCTTTAGTAATCCTTGGGTAACGTCAGGTAGGGCGTTAACCATATCCTTAACTTGTCCGGGGATCTTATATTCATCAGGTTGTTGTGAAATACCTTGAGTTAAATTAGGAATAGTTTGTGTGATATTTGCCATTAGCGTGCTAGTGCGTTGTACGGTTGATAAGATCTATATGAACTTTCATGAGGCCAGCCAAAGAATGAATGATCACCCATTTCGCAGTCGTATTCAGTTGCATTAGCTCTGGTTGTTTTTTGATTTAATGTAAGTAACTTCACAAGGTCAGTACTAGATACCAACTGACTAGCGGCCCTTACGGCAGCGCAGGCAATTATGTATCTTTGAATAACTGGAGGTACGTCTACAAATGCGTATAGTCTGGTGATGTCGAAATAGAAATCTTTAGTGAAGACATCTGTGTGTAGAACATTGTCATAGATCTTTCCATTTCTTACAACGACATCTCTATTCCGGTCTACTTGACCTTCGTGGATATCCATTCGTAGATAGTCTTTTGGAACTAAGAACTGACCATTAGTATCACGTTCTACTTTTACATGATCCTCTTTATTGAAATGCCAACCCTCATTCTGGACATCCTTATTACATTCCATCAGTAGGTTATGTATTAAAGCAACCTCTGGGTTGCCTAAATTTAGATCCCCATTTGCTAGGGCAGTAATTGGCGATTGACCGATACTACCCAATATTGAGTTGACTGCGGATAGTTCTGTATCGCTTGCTTGTATTGAAGTAGTCATAAAAAAAAAAGGGAGCCGAAGCCCCCCGTATAAAATGTATAATTAAGCAGTGTTAGCTGGATATGTAGCACCGAATGCTGCTGGAGCAGTAGTACCTGTATATAACTCAACTGCTGCTGCTGGGTTTAGGAAGTCGGCGCCCATGGCGAGACGTCCCAATATTACATCTCCTTGGTAGACCACTGAAACATCTCCTGAAGTAACTTGTACTTGAGGACCGATAGCTTCCACAACTGCTGCGGCTTCTTTCTGGAAGATCAAACCACATGACTTAGCGAAGTCAGTAGCGTTACCGTAGTTGTTGTTTAAACCTGTAACAGAAGCTCTTGCATCGCCGATAGCTGTACCGACATGAGAACCTAAGTTACCGGGTGCTGTCTCACCAGTTGTTCCGCCATAAGCAACACCGTGCTTAGCTTGGAACGGAATGTTCATTGACTTGTAGACCTTGATGCCTGCAATCTCAACGACGCCTTTACCGGACTGCAATGCAGCTCCTTGAACGTCTCTGTTGATTAGACCGTTGTCGCCTGTTTGCTGGATTAGAGCGTAGTACTGACGTGGGTTTAATACTGCACAACGACCCTGAGAGCTAACGCCCTTCTCGTCTAGTGCTGCTGCTGCATCAAAGAATGCATTTACTAAGCCTGTTGCACTGTAAGCATCTGAATCGTTTGTAGTTGTACCTACACGAATCTGAGTACCACCGGGTTCAACAAAGTTTGTCTTAGTAACAGGTGAAGCAAGTCTTGCACCTTTTGTTATAGCTCTAAAGATTAACTTATCGTATTTCTCTGCTAAAGCGTAGCCGATCTTCTTAGAGATCTCTCCTCTCAATTCGTAATGAGCAAGTGTCTCGTCTAACTCGTAAACGAAAGCACTGGAAATGAGTAGGTCGTCGCATGTTACTGTCTTCTCTGCGACTGGAGGTGCGCCGTCACTATTACCTAATATTGAATTTCCTGGTGTATGAAATTCCGCAGATGTTCTACCTGTGTAGATGAACTGCAAAGATTTCCCGTTCTTCAATGTTCTCTTCATTACCATGTCACGAGCTATTGACTCATGCTGGAAACCTTTGAACATCTCTCCAGAAAACAATTTAAGGTAAAGGGCTCTGGCGTCGTTTGCTGAGTTTAACTGACCCGGGCGTGTAAGCGAGGTCGTCAAATCAGATGACTGATGTGCCATTTTCTTTTACTTTAAAATGTAAGGGGTATGTATTAACCTGTTCGCGCGATTTAAAACGTTTATTTTTTGTGGTCTATCCCACCGTCTAGACGGCTAATAGGTATCCCCGCAGGGGCTAAAAGCCAAATGAAAGAGAGGTCCGACTCTGAGGTGCCTCTCTTCCTGAGACTTATTCAGTCTCTTTTTTTTTAGTTGTTTTCTTAGCAACTGTGATTGGAATCTGCTTTCTACCTGTAGTAGTTTGCTTCCAACCTCTAACGTTTTCTGACATGATCTTTATAATGTTGAGAGTGCTTCTTCTAAAGAGATATTTTCATCAAACTTCTCTTTAGTTTCTTCATGCTCCTCTGGTTTGTTGTGATGAGCTTCAGGGGAAAAGGAAGTAATGGATGCTCTCATCTTGTCTGATTGATGTGCCATTAGAATGAATACTTAGCTCCTAGCTTTGTGCCGTATGTGTTGTCAGCGTCTTCCACTTGTGAGAAAGATACTTCACCATAGAGACCAAGTTTATCTGTAGCAGAGACAGAACCACCAAGCTTCCCAGAGAAATTAGACTCAGCATCAACGCCATCAGCAGCATTAATTGTCTTGCCGCCTTGAACATAATATGCAAGTGAACCTAGTTCATTCTCATAACCTATGTGTAGGTCAGTAGCTCTTGATGTGTAATCAGATCCAGTGTAGTTAGCATTGGATTCTACATTCACGTATGGACCTGCGAATGCTGGTACTGCAAAGGTGGATGCTGCTAGAGCAAGTGCAATAGTTTTCATTAAATTAAATAGATTTAGATTTGGTGTAAGAAACGCCGCGATACTTGTAAGTGACTTTAATTGTCATAGGATTAAGCTCCAAGTACCTAAGCCCCGTTCCATGCTTAGGTCGTCATGCGTCCAATAAAGGATGAACGGACGTGGAGTTAAGCCTTAATCTTTCCGTATATCTGTGCAGCGTTGAGTAAGACTTTGATTTTGGTTTTACCGTTAACCTTTGAGGCAGCGTTAACCCTTCTATCAAACTTAGAATAATCAGGCATTATTTAGTTGTCGTAAATTTATAATTAGGCGACTGGTGTTAGTTCTTTTGTCGCTAGGTCGAGTGGAAAATTGTGTGCGTTTCTTTCGTGCATGACTTCCATACCTAGATCGGCACGGTTGAGAACATCAGCCCAAGTGGGGACGACTCTTCCGTTGGCATCGACGACTGACTGGTTAAAGTTAAAGCCGTTGAGATTAAAAGCCATAGTGGAGATTCCCATAGAGGTAAGCCATATGCAAACGACGGGCCAAGTAGCAAGGAAAAAATGTAAGCTACGACTATTATTAAAAGAGGCATACTGAAAGATAAGTCTCCCAAAGTAGCCATGAGCCGCAACAATGTTATACGTCTCTTCTTCTTGACCGAATTTGTATCCATAGTTCTGTGAAATTAAGCCAGTCGTCTCACGGATAAGCGAAGAAGTAACAAGACTTCCATGCATAGCAGCGAATAAAGCTCCACCGAATACCCCAGCAACACCGAGCATGTGGAACGGATGCATAAGGATATTGTGTTCGGCTTGAAATACGAACATAAAATTGAAAGTACCGCTAATACCAAGAGGCATACCATCACTGAAACTCCCCTGACCGAATGGATACACAAGGAAGACAGCAAAGGATGCTGCAACTGGTGCGGAATAAGCTACGCATATCCATGGTCGCATTCCTAATCTGTAGCTAAGCTCCCATTGCCGTCCCAGGTAAGCTGAGATACCAATAAGGAAGTGGAAGACGATGAGCTGGTAGGGTCCACCGTTGTAAAGCCATTCATCGAGATTGGCTGCTTCCCAGATGGGATAGAAGTGGAGCCCGATTGCGTTTGAGCTGGGTACGATTGCCCCTGAGATGATGTTGTTTCCATAGAGTAGTGAGCCTGCAACTGGTTCACGTATTCCATCAATATCTACAGGTGGCGCAGCTACGAATGCTATTAAGAAGCAAGTAGTTGCAGTTAAGAGTGCGGGAATCATAAGCACACCAAACCAACCAACGTATAGTCGGTTGTTGGTGCTAGTAACCCAGTCACAAAAGCTATTCCAGTTTGATAAAGGTTTAGTTAATGTGGCTGTTGTATTCATTTAAAATATTCCGGGTATAATTTGTCCGGTTGTTAGGTATGCACCTAGAGCTGCAACAATTCCGAGCATTGCTACTCGTCCATTAAGCTCTTCAGCGACGTGCATAGGATCGCCTTCGTGGTTATGGTTTTCCATAATTTCTATAGGTGGCTCTTTAGCGAAAATGTTTTGCTTACCGTATTCGGTAGTAGTTGTCATTGAATTCAAAGTAGGTGTTAGGCGATGATGAAAGTTCAGGTCGCCATGACACCTAATAACCTTTCTTACGAATAGGTTTAGGTTTAAGAGTTTGCTTTTTCATGAGCCTGTCTTATAACCTTCATCAAATCCCTTCAGGGTTCCATCTGCATTCATCTTCTGTCTGCGGATACGTTCCGCATTTCGTCTTTGCATTTCTTTTGCAGATTCCCATTCTCTCTTTGCGTCGTCGTAACCGGGCATAATTAAAAATTAAGATCTGAGTTGTTAAGTCTTTCTATGACGTCTTGTCTATAAGCTGGGTCGTTGTCATAGCGAGGATCGCCCATAGCTTCTACTAATTCTGCTTGGCTTCTATATGTCTGACCTGATGATGATGGACTCTTACCCTGCAACATCCTTCCTTCGTAGCCATTGGCTTCGTTGTACTTAGATTGCAATGCGGTCAGACCCATTTTGATAGCAGCTACATTGCCACTATCTATTAGGTTGTCGAAAGCATCTATCTCTTGCTCAGGTAAGTTTTCAGCAGCCCAACTAGTCAGTTGGTCATAAGCATTAGAACCACCAGCAGCATTCTGAATTTCATTAATACTTGCGTCGCTTAACTCAGCAGCTTGTACTTGAGCTTGAGCTTCGGGATTGTTTCTTTGAATCTCAATGTAAGCATTAACAAGATCCTGGCTACTCATACTGGAGAACTTGTCTATCGTCTCAGGAGTTAGTTCACCGTCGTTTTCATAGTATTCAACCGAAGCTTCCTCTATTAAACTGACTGCAGGAGACGCATCAGGTACCTCCTCATAATCTCCTTCTCCTTCGTCTTCGTCGTATTCTCCTTCTTCATATTCTTCTTCTCCTTCGAAATTTTCTCCGTCATTAGTACCTAGTTTCTTTTGTAATTCAATATAAGCAGACTCAAGATCTTCAGCGTTCTTGTATTTTCCTGCTAGTAATGATTCATGTTCAGCTTCTAACTCTTCACCTACTGCCAGAGAGTCCTGTTCCTCTTCGGTTAGGACTTCTGTGTCAGGTGTGTTGTCATAAGATAATGTTTCTGCCATTTACTCCGTGGGTGGTTGAGGTTGTTCTGGTTGTTGCATACCTTCCATGTTCTTACTGTCAACTAATTTTGAATTAGCAAACTGACCAGCTTGTTCAAGTAAGGTTTGACTTTGTTGATTCTGCATAGCTTCTCCCTTCTCTTCTGCCATCTGCTCTCTGCTCTTGACTAGATTCAATACATCTATACCCTGTGCAGCAGCTAGACGCTTAATGCATTCTTCTGGGTTGATGTATCTCATCAATGCCTCTGGACCTAATGTCTGAGCAATGGTTCCGATAAACATATTTAAACTTTCTCTATCCTGACCCCTACCTAATGCATTGACACCCGCAACGATCTTGGGGCGTACTATATCTTTAGGTAGCTTAGGAATTTCATTTGATCTTTGTAAGACCAATAAAGTTCTAGCTAAATATGGTATGAGGAATGAGACAGTTAGTAAGGAGAATATTCCTCCGAGTTGTTGTTCAAGTTCTAATTGTGTAAGTCGAACTTCTTCGGCTGTGACTCTTTCTGCATTCCTAACATTCATGACAAGGAAAGCTTCTAGTAATCTCTTCTCTATTGCTTGAGCAACATTAGCGGCGGTGGAGAAGTCGGCGGTCTTACCTACCTGTACTACTTGTACGTCTTCAGCACGCCCCTGAACGATAGCCCCATTCGAAGCTTTCGCAATCGTAGCTGGCTTTGTAGTAGAGGATGGGCTGACCAGAAAGATTACTTTCGAGGCAGCAGCCGCGCCCTCAACGAGAGCTTGTGATAACCCTTCTAATGATTTGAGGTCGCCTAAGAATTCTTCAACTCTTCCGCGTCCATACTGCTCACCGTCTACCTCGTTAAAGGTCAGTACCAGCCATGGGCTAGCACTCTTAGGAGCTGAACTTCTTGTCTCTGGGATTATCTTATCGAGTACCTCTTGGTGCCATACCCATCTGCCGTTATCTAGTTTCACGTATGTGTAAACTTCGACATCATCGGCTGCTCCACCTTGAGTCTCATCGATTCCTGTGTTCGGGGTTGGGACTGGAAGGTCAAAACCGAGAACATCTTTACTTATCAATTCCTTTGTAACTATTTCTAGGACGTTACCATTTCCATCACGGTTGACGACATACCTTGTAAGCGGGTAGTTCTTTATCCCATCTTTACCCATGAATAACAAAGCATTACCACCAACAATTAAATGTTTAAGTGCTTGATGGATAACGACTCTGTCATTTGATGCAGCGATATAGTCCATGACCATTCGCTCCATCTTAGAGAAAGATAAATCTAATTCACTCTTTGCTTCCGGTGGTATATCTTCACCTAGTTTGTCGTCTCTGACTTGTAACTTG
>VTLG01000816.1_pt1 | contig 30146 bp, 44 predicted proteins | sample 4694571 | NCBI WGS metagenome assembly VTLG01 (sample SAMN12604809, study PRJNA352737) | marine metagenome | biome: ENVO:00000447; feature: ENVO:00000209|ENVO:00000569|ENVO:01000036; material: ENVO:00002151; isolation source: viral sequences binned using virsorter ...
AGCTTATCATACCATATTTGTACAGGTGAGTTACCTGACCATATTGTAGTTTGGTCAAAGTCCTTTGATACCTTATCATATTGTGTTGCATTAATTGTCGTCATTTTTTTATATTTTATTATTAGTAACAGACCTGGATATTACTCCAGGTTTCGCTCTATCAGAGCTCATCAGTGCTACTTGTTAAGGATACGCTTAACAGCTTTCTCTGCTGCTCCTCCTGCTTTTAGTATCCACTTAGGCTCACTACCTAGCTTGTTAATCCAACCGTTAATATAAGCCTGAGAGTTGTCATCATTATCAGACGGCTTAATACCTGTAAATGCTACTAAGTACATAGAACCCATCTCTGCTATTAGCTCCTCGAATGAGTAAGTATCGCTACCGAATGCAACACTAGTTTCACCTGATACACCTTTTCTGTTTAATCTAGTACTGTGGCCTGTACTGTGTACTAGCTCATGAAATAATGTCTTGTAGTAGTCATCTGTAGATAAGAAAGCCTCAGGACGTGGCATCTGTACTAGGTCCTGAGATGGTCTGTAGAAAGCCTTTTGACCTCCATGCTTTAGCTCAGGAGCTTGATAGTAGTCTCTGTATACACTTCCTGCTGATTCAATAGGCTGATAGATGCTAGTTGCTTTAGGCTTAGATGCTTTAGGTAATTTAAGGCCCTCACATTGTTCTACATTAAATACTCTGAAATATCTAGGAGACCAATTTTCAGATACGCCTTTGTCGCTAGGCTTAAGACCTGCTTTAGCAAGAGCTTTAGCATTAGCGTACCATTTACCATCAGCAAAATAAGATACTAGCCAATAGATAACTTCATTACCCTTCTCACCTGTCTTTACATTGCCTCCTAGCTCTTCAGCTTGCTTATAAGTAACAAACTCAGGTCTAGTCCATTCGTTAGCTCTCATGCTTGCAGATAATAAAAGTACGTTGATACCGTTATACTCTTTCTTAGTTTTTAGATTACATGGCACGATAAACTCGCCATCGTTATTAGTCCACGGCTTGAACCATGTTAAGCCGTCTTTCTTTAGTCCGTCTATTACTTTGTTAGTAATTACTTCGTATACTGTTGTTTTTGTGTTAGTGTTATTCATTTTTTTATTATTTAAGGTTATTATTAATTATTTGTAAAGGTATCCTGTAGTTAGCTTGTATGTAAAGCCGTCTAAGCCATACTTGATTGCATGATAGTTATGTGTGAAATCGCTGCTCTTGCTTGTGAAAGTGAAATCTACATCACCTGACTTGATATTCCATCTTATCTGCTTGCTTCTTGATTTAAGATTTACTTCTTCTGCTTGTAGTATTGATGTTAATTGTTCTACTGTGCTTAATGTTTTTTTGTTAGTGTTGTTCATTTTTAAAATTTTATATTCTTAATTTTTTTGTCATTGCAAAGTTGAAACTTTTTTTTTAATTGGCCAAACATTTTTATAAAAAAAGTAAAACCAATACTAGTAAATTGTCAAAAAAAAAATAAAAAAGTGATAAAAAATTGATAAAAATTGTGTGATTTTGCGAGAATGTGCAAAAAAAGTCAAAAAAATTTGTCGCCAATACTAGTAAAATTAACTTCGCAAAGTTTTAATGTCAAAGTGTAGCAGATAGTGTAAAGTCGCTTAAAACGCACAAAAAGTGCCTTAAATCGTATTTTGTCGTTTTACGCTTTTTTTGTTTTTAGCCTTGCGCAATTTTGCTTATGCGCATTTTTTGCTTCGGCAATTTTTTGTTCATCGCCTGACTTTATAGCTTGTTGCAGTTTTTTGTATGACCTGTTACACTTACATAGCATAAGTTTTTTTATATTCGTTTTACCTTTACGCTTACTCATAGCTTCTGAGGTATTACAACAGGTATGCTTCCATTGTCTAGTATTACAGCACATGATATTATGTATTTTTTAGTAAAGTTTTTAGCATAGGCCATAGCATAACTTTTGTCATCTACTCCTACACCTGTTTGTACGGCAAACGTCCTCCTATCTTTGTCTACTTTCCACATGATAGTAGCCTCTGTATGTAAATGACCTTGTACTACTGACATACCCCAATTTACCATACGATTATATGCAGCTTTAAGTCCTGAGCTTCCTGTACCATGTGTATAATATACATCATCGTACACAAAGTGGTCGTCAAAGGTCCAACCTGGTGTGCCTAGCACCTCGTCATAGTCTCTTATCCATCTATTAGATAGTCCTGAGCTCAATGCTTTTCTACATACAATAGCATCATGATTACCTATACATACATCTGCTACAGGAAATGCCTCATACCATTTCTTAATATGCGAGATAGCTCTATCAAGCTCCTCTCCTGCTGAAAAACCATCAGGATTGGTCTCATGATAGCTTGAATAGTGATTGTCTATTAAATCGCCTATAAACACTACCTGTGTACAGTTATACTTGTTGTATACATCTACACAATGCTCTAGATAGCCTCTTTTGATGAAAGGTGCATGCAAATCACCGATTACTAGTACATTTCTAGTAGTATTTTTCCTGTAATCTTCAATTAAGCTGTATTCTTTTGGTGATAATCTGTATTGTTTGTTAGTCATATTACAAAAATAGGAACACCTATTACTATTGCAATAGATGCTCCGTTAAGTTTTGAACGTATTGTTGTTTATTTCTTAGCTACATCAGCTACACCTTGTGCACCTGTTAATGCTACTAATGCCCAAAATATCTCTTGTACAGCATCCTCTGATACTCCTAGTAGCCTAGCTACATTAGGAATGATGATTGCTGAAAGCGTGTACCATACTTTTTTTGATTTCAGTATAGTGTAAATTAAGTAATTTTTCATTGTATAAAATTTTTGATTAATATTCATAAGTCCATATTATAGATTGAGCTTTTTCTGTACTACAATCTACATGTATAAATGTTTTACCTAGACCAATTCTAGTAAAACCTGCATCTAAAAGTCCTTTTAGGATTGCATATCTTTGTGCGCTATCATTATATCTAATATCAACAGCGTTGCCTTTAGGGTGCTCTGAGCCTACTCGACCACCTACATTGATATTATGCTCAAAACATCTGTAGCCTGATGTTATAAAAAAGCTAGTTTTTGCTAGCTCTCTAGCCTTATCTAACTTGATTAGAAACTCAGGGTTCATATAAGCTCCTGTACCTGTAATATTAGCACAGTTACTACAATTACAATCAAACTCACTTAGCTCGAAGTATTTTAAGCCGAGTTCTTTCGTGATGCTCATATCCATTTTAAGCCACTTTTTAAGCGATTTAAGCAACTTTTGTGATTTTTTAAGGTTGTCATATAGGAAGTATATAAAAAGTGCTGTGATACGCTTATTTTTTCTTATTTTTTCTCCTGTAGTAGAGCCATCTATCGGCAGTATACACTATAGATATTACTAGTAATACAATTTTTAAGACCAACTCTAGGTCTGTTAAACATAATGCGAATGATGTACTATTTACTGTTAGTACAGGCCCTATCTCTCCTACTACTTTGTTTGCGTTCATTTTTACTTGTTTTGCTAAGGTACTCCTTTAGAGCCTTTTCATTGTTAGTTTTTTTGTACTTTGTTATCTTTACTTTCATACTAGTATTTTAGGTCTGCTGTTAGAAAGTCATCTAATGTAATATTAGGCCTCCTCCTATCTAAGCCTTGTATCCTCTTATCTAAATTCATTGCTGATGAATATGCTGATTTAGATGGTGATATATCATCGCCTGTATTAGTGCTGTACTCAGGAAAAGAAGCTGTATTATTAGTAATGTACTTGATTATTCTTTTGTTGTACCACTCTGCTGTATCTCTAACATTGCTTCTAATGTCTTGTAACTCCTCTCTAGTTATAGGCGATGCGTTATCAGAGCTCTTTAGCATAACAGCCTTATTCATAACCTTGTAATGCATGAAAGGCAAAGCCTCATAGAAAGCGAAATGACATAATGCATCTGATACATAGTCATTTACTAGTGATTGATAATTGCCTGCTAGAGTACCTGCTGCAATATCAGCCTGTAATCTTTCGTATAGCTGTGTTCCTAGTGTTGTTTCAATATATTTACGCTGTGCTATCTTTAGATAAGGTAATAAAAACTCAACATCAACATTACTAGTAATTGCTGTTGTTTCTTTTAGCCTTTGTTCTGATACAAATAATACATAACTCATAATCTATAATTTTTAATTTAGTGCTCCTCTATTCGGCATATCAATAGGTGCTACAGGTACTTGTTGCTCATTAGGCTCAGGCCTAAAGCCTTGACGTCTTGCTTCACTAGTAGATACAACCTCATCATTATTAGATGCTCTGCTACCTTTCTGTATGTATATCTTTCTGAACCACTTGTGATAACAATTAACTCCTCCTTTGTAGAGCCATATTGAGTACGTGTTTTTACCTCCTGGCCCAAAACCTGGATTAACAGCCATTCTAGACATTGCCTTAATATCTTCTTTTCTGTATACCTTTCTAGCTGACATCATCTTTTGACAAAACTCTCTTTCAGGTGTTTGGCTACCTGAATATACATAACGTACTCTAAACAATTGACCATCTGCATTAGTGCCGTCTTGTGATGATTTTCTATTCGGATATCCTCTACCTGTTCTAGCACCTTTAGCTAAATCTACTCTACCCTCATTAAGCATAGCTTCATAGTCATCATCTTCTTTTTCATCATTTGTATCTTCTTCTGATAGTAGCTCATAATCCTGTAGTATGTCATCTTCATATTCTCCGTACTCCTCTATAAATCTATCTAGTACAGTATGTGTAGCTAGTTCTTTGATTTGGTCATGATTAGCACACGGCATATATACAGTTTCACCATTCAATTCATGTTCATGATAACCTGAACAGCCTAGCCTCTCTGCCTCTGCCTCAGCCTCCTCAATAGTAGTGTATACAGGCATATTATCAATATCACCTACTTTTGAATACTTGTGTTTTTTCTTATGGTCAAGAGCCTGCTCATCTGCTACTGTATCCTCTGTTTCTTCTAGTGCAGGTAAGCCGAGCTCCTCTCTAAGCTCATCTACTGTCATGACCTCTTTCAATACATCTGCACCAAACTTGTTATTCATAGGTGCTGATTTCTGTATATAAACAGGTAAGTTAATATCGTTTACATTGAGTATCATCTTAATGCATTTCATCATTACATCTTGAAAAGGTGATATAACTGTATTATGATACAGCTCGTATGCATCTAATAACTCTGTTCTACCTCCTAGCTGTCCTTCTGTTTTTACTCCTAGCAACATAGGTGATGTAACTCTATGAGCTATCATTATGTTTTGTATTACTAGCTTATTAAGTATCTCATACTGTTTGTCTGCATCTGACAGGCTAATAGGCTGTAGTGTAGGCTCTCTAGATTTGTCATCAGAAAAAGTTAGTACAAACTTGCCTGCATTACTAGCGCCTGTAAATTTTTGTTGTATTTTCTTTTCTAGCTCGTATCTCTCCTCCTCTGTAGGTATACCGTTATTGAAATTTATCCAAAAGTTAGGTGAAAACCCGTTTCTAATGTTTGATAGATGAAATTCGCTTATTAATTGGTCTGTTAAACACCAATTAGTACCTGCTTGATAATCAGGTGTATGATATATCTCCATACCTGGAGAATACATACCTTTGTACAGTAATTGAGATGGTGATGTTCTATCATTAGGATTGAATGCAGGCACAGGCTTAGGTATATAGCCTGTTTTTCTGTATTGTGACCAATCTGCTGAAAGCCAATACTCCTCTACTTGACCAAATTCGTTTAACTTACCACACCTAACTCTCTCTACAGGTACATGATATATTTCTGCAATAGAGGTCCTGTCCTGCGACCATATTATATTCATAGCAAAGCCTCCTTGTAGCTTTAAGTCAAATGCTAGTTTTTTTATTACCTCATGTAATGTCTCTTTGCTATTAGCATTAGCTATAAACTTTTTCAGCTTCACATAAGCATCTAAGTTATCAGATGCCTGCTCATCTACTACTATATCATCTCCTGCAATCATTGCGCTAGTAGCATTTACTACTGCTGCATGTGTTGGTGAGCTGTTATACAGGTCAATAACAAACTGAGGATATAGATTTCTGTATGCTCCTGTACCGTACATTATCCAATTATCAGTAGCGCTCTCAGTAATATGAGGTGCTGTTTGTTGGTCTAGATAGACCTGCATTAAAGGTGGTATGTTTTTTTTGTCTTTCATAATTACATGTTTTGTATCACAAAGTCAAGCCTTTGCTTCATTGCATTAAAAACACTATTTTCAGCACAGCTATATATAATAACTTCTCCCATTGTACCAACATAATCATTTAGTAAGGTGTTTCTTACTCCTATTGTATTAATCTCTAATACCTTTGTTGCATTATTACTAGCTGTTGTGCTTTGTAATGTACCATTAATAAATACTCTGATTACATTAAGTTTTCTTTGTATGATTACATGATATGGCGTCTCATCAGGTAATTCACCATCTAGAACAATTGACCTAAGCTGATTATCTGCTTTAATATCTATCTGTTCTCCGTTAGCCAACCTTATGAAATCTTGATTAGAAGAGTTATCTGCTATTAATACACCATTACTTATACTAGGCGTTGTGCTTAGTGCAAAACCTATAGTAAAGTCGTCCATAGCTGTAATTGCGCTACCTGTTTGTATGAGATGTGCATCATTACCATCAAAATCATAACTACTACCATTCCATTCAGGCATATTAGCTTCACCTGTTTGTATATAGTGCCTATGATTTGGCGATACATCAAACCATGTGTTAATCTTTGTAGGTAAAGCTGAGTTGTTTATTAGTTGGTGTGAGCCGTGCATTAGATGCAGCTCATAACCATCATCACAACCACCATCAGCAGGGGGTATTTCGCTATTAGTTACTCTTATCCTGTTTAAGGATAACTTATTTGCCATACTAAGATACATTAGTTGCTAGTATCGTTATCGTGTTCTGTGTAGCACATAGCTACTCCTGCTGATAAGGTTATAGCTGTCGTTCTACAGAAATATGTTGTTCCTCCAGGCACAGATATAGCTAGTTTTGCTTCTGCTGTGCCGTCTATTGATATTGCTGATACTGTACTGTTAACAGGAAAATATACAGCATAATAATCTTTACTAGTTTGAGCTCCACTAGAAGCATTTATTACTTCTACTGTTCCCTTACCTAGTTGTTCTCTTAATAATCTGTTATCGCTATCTGATATACTCATTTTTTTTAGTTTACGTTAATAAAATTGTTGTCTGCATCTATATCACTACTAGTGATTTTGTCTGTATGTTTTGTGTAAGCTACTTCTCCATCTAATAAATCACGGTCTCTCTTTCTGTATTCAACCACAGCATTATTTACATCTCTGTTTACTGTACCAAACTTTATAGCATTAAATTGGTCTGTAGTTACTACAAGAGCCTTACCTCTGTCGATTTCTCTAGGCAATAGTGCAGGATGGTCCACATAATCCCTATGGCTTAGATATGCTGAGGCAGGTGGAAAGTTATTAATAACTGTGCCCATATAGATAACATAAGAATAATAACCTCTATTAGGAAAAACTATCTGTCCTAGTGTGCCGTCAGGTGTGCTAGATAATGATAGTGCCTTGAAAGCGCATGTAAACTTACCATCAACGTACTTAATAACGTCTGCTGTTCCTAGATTACTGGTCTGTGTCTTAATAAACTCACAGGCCCTGCTTTCTCTAGTCATGTCATTAGTAAACACAATAGCAAAAGATACGTTACTATTTGCAGTTGCGCTATTAGGAATTAGACCTTGATTGAAATAAGGCATGTGATGCCTGTCTCCACAGAAGTCAATGGTATTAGCTCCTATCTGTTTTACTAGCAACATGTTATTTTGAGCTCTTTTTAGGCTTAACCTCCTCAAAGTACTCATCATAGCCCTGCTCTACTAAAGACGCTATCTGATTTTGTGATAATTCTGATAGTTTTACTACTATTACACTAGGTGCAATAGATGCGTCTTTGTATTTGTCTTTTAGTTTGTATGTAGTTTTACTCATGGCCTTTTAGTATAAGTATAAAATTAATAAAAATAGTAAACAAAAAGGAGGATACTAGTATTAATACCCTCCTTTTATCATGAAAAACCTATATTATACTCCTAGTATGCAGGAGATACAGTTAAGTTTGTAATATTATCAAATGGATTAGTAGTACCTGTTCCTGCGCTTCTCATAGGTGTTGGCTCTTGACTAGTGAAAGTCAAGTCATATCCATTCATATCACCTAGTGCTGTACCTGTAGAACCTGAGCCTGCTGTTAATTCAGCTCCGTTTGATTCTCCTATTACCCATTGATTATTATTATTATCTAAGATGTAGATAACTAGCCTGTTTTGTACTAGTAATTCTAATTCGTTTCTATCTTCATTAGTTAGCTTGTGTAATTTTATATTCACTACACCCTCATAGAAAATAGTACCATTCTCAGGAGCGCTTTGTATTGTTTCAGTAAAATTACCTGTTCCTTTAGCTAGCTCATATCTAAATACTGTATCTGCTGTAATAGATGTTAATACGCCTGTTCCTGTATAAGTTGGCGCATAGTCTGCTACTACTTGAAACATAACAGTACGAATACCTCCGATGAAATCTTTACAATCTAGTTGTCTACCTGTTGTTAATGTACACGTCATATTATCATTTTAAGGTGGTTAAGAGGCCGTTTAAGGCCTCTTTACCGTTATTACTATGTTATTAGTCTAATCTTACAATATCTGCTCCCTGAGCGTGCTGAGTACCTCCTGTGAACTTAGCTACTACTCTAATGTTATCTGAGCCGTCTAACTCTGACATATCTAGTACCTTAATCTCTGTATGGTCTCCTAGTAAATCAGTACCAAAGAATAGATTGCTCTTTTGAGCTGCACACATCTTGTTATCTGGCATTCCTGGACATACAGCTATTTTTACTCCGTTGTATAACGGCACAAATGCATCATTCATGCTGTATAATTGCTGATATCCTGCATTAGCTTGGTTCTGTAAGTATAATCTGTATGAAGTAGGCGACATGTATATGTATAGGTCCTCTTTAGTATATACTGCGCTAGGAATAGCTGCTGTAATGATACTTAAGTTGTCATCTATGTTACCTGCATCGAAAGCTGCACCTGCTCCTGTATGGTTATCAGCCTCTACAATAGCTGCATCGTTCTCAAAGTGTCCGTTTCCTGCATGCATAAAGCCTGTAAACTCACCTGCATTAGAGCTTAATCCTGTCCATATCATTGTTTCTACATGGTCTCCAATAGTACCTGATAAATGCGACATTAAAAACGCTGTAAAGTCATCTGACATTCCATTGTTGTGAGCTCCTGCTCTCATTTGTTCAGCTTGCCACTCTAGTAACAAGTCGTTTTTACAAAGGTCAATATTAATTTGCATGTTTTTTGGCTCTAGTACTCTTTCTGTAAGAGTAACATCACCTGCGCTAGTGAAATCACAGTTAGCATCTGTAATTAATCCACTTGTTGCTACTTTCGTTATATTTCTCTTGTACTTAACATTCTCTAAGATAGTTAAATACTCTAGAGATTTTGCTTCTTTTAGTGCAGCAGCTATATACTGTCCTGCATGATTTCCTGAATAGTTACTTGAAATCGGTGTTACAAATCCTGGCATTTTTCTGTTTTTTTAGTTATTAATTTTTTATATTACTTAGGTTGTACATGTATCTCTCTTTTGCAGACATTTTTTTCAAATCTACTGCAGATAATACTGTATTTTTATTTTTAGCAAACTTAGATACTAATTCAGGCTTAGCAGCAGGTGCTTTTTCTAGCTTAGCTACCTGTTTAGATAACTCCTCTTTTTCTGCATTTACCGATACTACTTCCTCCTCTAGTGTAGCTGTGTTGCCCTCTATTAATTCTCTTAGTTCATCTATTTGTTTTTGCATTGAGCTCATCATCTCTTTAACTGCATCGCTCATTTCAGTAACAAAAGCGTCCTTATCAAACTCTATTTCAGTAGTTTCTTTGATTTTCTTAGGCTCTCTGTTATCTGTTGCTTCATTCATCTCCTCTTTCTCCTCCTCATAGTCCTCATCATCACCTGTTTCTACTTCTTCAGCTTCCTGTTCCTTGATTTCTGCAATAATTCCCTCTTCAGTAACAGTAAAGCCTATTCCTGATTCAGTTTCGTACTCGCCTACAGGTAAAGGCATTGTAGTACCATCTTCTGTTAATACTGCTACATCTACGCCTGCTGCTAAAGCATCAGCCTCTGATGTAATTATAGTTCCGTCTACTAGCTTGTCTTGATATGCTAGCTTTGTTTCCTCAGGCTTATCTATACCTAGAGCAATTCGTATTTGTTCTTTCAAGTTCATAAGATTATTTTATAGTAAATATATTTTTTTTTAATTTGTTTCATTTTCACGCTTTATCACTCTCTCAGCCCATCTGCGCATTACATCGCCTCCCCATAAATAATAGCTGATTGTACCACAATCATCAAAGTTACCTGTATCGTACTCCTTTGCTCTGCTGAGGTAGCTATAAACCCTCTTTACAGTATCAAAGCTCAAAGGCTTTCTTTGGCTGATTTGCTGTGCTCTTACTTTTCCTGTTTGAGTAGCACATTTGTTGCCTCTTTTTTCATTCTCTCTAATAGCTCTCTCTGCGTTTACTGATGCACCTTTTGGATAATCTGTATACGAGGCTAAATCAAGTATGTCTGCAAGCGCCTTTAGTAAGTCATCTGCTTTATTAACTTTACTAGTTTTGCTCATTTTGCTCATCTTATCTACAAAGTAGCCTTCTATACTATATCCTTTCACCTCTTGACGCTTGACCATATCCCACACCTTATCATTATCTATCTTCATAGATACCATCCATGTGCCCTTAGGAAGATTATCAAAGCCGTATAACCTAGATTTATCCATCTTTGTATCTTGTACTATCCATGATTCAACAGTAGTAACGCCTGCAATCCTTTCTTCATGTTCGTATGTAGCTGATTTTTGATTATTATGCATTAGATACAGCTCTGAGGCTCTTTTTACTGTAGCCTCACTAAAGTAAACATAATACTCTTCATTTGTTCTATCATCTACTCTATAGATTTGTTTGTTAGGTATCAAAGCAGGTCCTACTAGTAGACGTTTTTCCTCATCTACTTTTGCTAGTATTATATTGCTTTTTTTGTGCTTATTCAATGCAACCCAATTCTCCTCTATTGCAGGTGAATTAACTAAACTGATTGCATCTATTGCTAATTGCTGCTGCTCATCATCAATAATGAGCTCTACTATTCTTGTACTATTAATCATGTTAAATTTTTTTATTATTATATACTAGCTCTACGCCTTATCTTGCTCAATCTATCTTGGCTCTTAGTCATATCATCAGTAACTACAAACGCCTTTACAGGTGTTGGCGACATCATATCTAGTGCATCACCTACATCAGGTGCTGTAGCACCACCTCTAGCAAAACCTATACCACCTCCTGCTACATTAATACTAGACAATAGAGGCCTAAATGCTTTTGCTGATTTTGCATTAATAACTACTTCACCTCTACTAAGCCTAGCAGGTATACTATCAGATGTGCCACTACCATAACCTCTTACAATACCTCCTCTAGCCTTTGCCTCAGGTACTTGTGTTTGCATGATTGTATCAACTTGCTTCATACCTGCAGCGATTGCTAGACCTGCATTAATAGGTGCTAGAACAGGACCTACTACAGGTATACCTACAGTAGCTGTATAAGCAGCCTGAGCACCTGTTGCTGTATTAATAATAGTTTCTGCTAGCTTTAGTGCTTTAAACGCCTCTGTGCCCTCTCCTGCTAAAGCTGCAGCATTACCTAGTGTATCTGCTACTGCTTTTGCCTTTTGTTTCTCTAGTGCCATCTCAGTGTCTGCCTCTGCTTTTGCTATTCCCTCTCTAACTTTTCTATACTTATCTCTAATAGCTGTCTTTACTTGTTCAGAACCCTCTACGTTTTCAACCTGTGATAATGCTAGCTGTTCATCTATTTCAGCCTGTCTTCTAGCTCTCTCAAATTGATTTTCTGCCTCTGCTAGTGTTTCCTCGTTTCGTAGCTTTTGTAGCATATCATTATTTTTCTTCATCTTATCCTCTCTAGCTTTAGCGTCAGCCTCTTCCTGTTTCTTGATATCATCTGCTTTTTTCTGAGCATCAGCCTCTATCTTTTTATTTTCTGCAGCTTGCTCTCTTACTAGTGCCTGTTCCTCTGATTTCATTCGCTTTCTTTCAGAGAAATTACTTCTAGTAATTCTATGTAATTCTGCTTCTAGCCTAGCCTCTGCATCTAAGTTTTCTTGTGTTGATTTACTATATGAGTTCTCTACTTGTTGAAAACGTAATTTTTCTTTAGCAACATGCAGGTCCTTTTCTAGCTGCTCATCTGCTAACTTATTTGCCTGCCTCATGAATGTTAATCGCTCCTCAGCCGTAAACTGCTCAATATCTCTAGCTTGTAATCTAAGCCTCATTATTTCGCTTTCTGTTTTTGCTTTCTCAACACTAGCCTCTCTCTCAAATTTCTGTAAAGCAAGCCTATCTTTCTCTAGCTGTCCTGCTGATTGCATTTCTTTTCTAGTTTGCTCTCCAAAATTCTTTACACCATCTACAGCCTCAGCAATACCGTCTTTAAATGCGCTGAAATCACCTGTCATTAGATTGAAAAACGCTTTACCTAGATTGGATACTATGTCTGTAATGTTACCTACTACTACACCTACCTTTGCTAGTATCCCTCTTAACTTAGATGCTCCCTCTTCACTATCGCTAAAGTATTGTGCTAGTGAACCCATTACTACTACAAATGCACCGATGCCTGTTGATAATAAACCTGCTTTAATACTACCAAACATGACCTTAGCTGTAGCTTTTACGCCTGCCATAGCTGCCTTAACCTTACCCATAGCAACGGACCATAATGTAGTTTCCTTCTTTGCCTCTTTCGTGCTAGATGATACTTTGTCAATATCTTTTTTAGCTTTAGCTGCATCTGTAATTAAGCTCAATACTATTTGTTCTCCTATTGCCATACTATTTTAGTTTGTATTTACCATTAATGTATTCATTGTCTATATCTGTTATCATTGGAAGCGTAGATTTGATACACCCTATACCTATAAGTATATTTTTTTTGATAATGTGCAATATATCTTGGTCCATAATTTACGTTTTTTGTACGTTTTTGTGCGTTTTAAGCGACTTTCTCATATTTTCTAACCTCATACCTACCGTATATATTTTTTAGCCTGCTGCGAGGCTTGTTGCGTTTCTATATTCCGTGAAATCTACCGTTGCTGTCCACTCTATTGACCTATTAGCATCACCTCTAACTGTTATCTTGAAATCAGTACCTGCAATAGCTGCTGTAGGCCTCCAATTAGATACAGTACCATGTTGAGACATGGTTTTTCTAGTCCTCTTGATTTGTAACGTACCGTTTCTATTGATTACAACACCTCTTTCTAGCCATGAACAGAAATCACCTACTGAGCCCTCTGCTTCTTCCTGTGATGTACATACAGCTACTATTGATGCATTAAAATACATTATACTATTAGTAGGTACAGGATAAAAATGTGTGCCGTCATTATTGATATATGCATTAACTGTGCCTCCTGTAGTTGTTGTTCTGCCGAACAAAACTCTAGTATATTGTCTTTCTCCTAGTATATCTCCTACACTAGAACCTCCGTGTACATAATGATTATGTATAGTAGCGCTGCCTGAGTAGCCTGTTACGCTGCAATTTAGTAAAGGTGTTTCTAGATTATCTGTTAACTCTTGTATTATATTATATTCACCTGTAATGCTGTTATTACTACCTGTTAATATTTGATTATTACGACCTGCTACTATGTTGTTATTGGCGTTCTTACCTACAATATTACTAGTAGCTGTAGGTCTTTTGCTTGTTCTAACAGGCTGAGCCATTCGCCTCTGATTAGGCCTTAATTGACATGTATTATCTACAAACACATAACCGTATGCCTCGCACTCTTCCTTTGTAGGCGTTGCCTCTACTAGGCCATCACCTACAAACTGCTCAAATGTAACTACATGTGTTGTTGCATCTATGCTCTTTGGCCGCTTTGTTTGTCCTATCTTAAATTCCATACTATAAATCTCTAATTAATACCATTGTTACCTTACTGAAATCTCCAGGCTTGTACTCTATCTTTAATATTCTGTACTTTCTGCTTCTAACGATGTACACATCGTTAAACTTGTGCTGATTGATATCAATACTAGTCAATAACATCTTGCATTCAACAATCCTAGTTTCACTATCATAGAGCTCATCTATATATCTTGACCAATACTTATTGTACAGGCTATCTAATACAACACCACCTCCTTGATAGTTATAGTTTACTGAATTAAAATCTACGCTTTCAGATGTGCTTGTTATAGGATGTTCTGATGCAGGCGTTAGTAGTGTATAATTGTTTACCATGTTTCCAGGCTTAAACTCTACTGATGACGTTGCTAGTGTTTGTTTACCATGATTGTAAAGTACTCTCATTACATTATCAAAGCTGTAGCTATCTTCAATATCTCTAATCATAGGCGCTATATGCTCTGTAGAGCCTTCATAATCCTGCACTAAGGTGTTAGAGAACACAGGTATTGTAACCTCGTCTACATCATTATCTACTATTTCTATTCCTGTTTCAAAATTTACTGCAAAGAAATTCACTACAGGATTGCCCATAGAAGCATATATTAAGTCATCTTCATCTACCTGATGCCTAAATAGTATTGACCTTGATAAGCCGTCAATAGGTGTTATCTTGTACTCGTCCATTTCAAACTTATGCGACCAATTTCTAGTAGTGCCTGATACCACCCAATCCTTATATGGCTCTATTAATAGATTAGTAGTATCGTTTACATCTTCCATTATTACTAGATTGTACATGTCAATGAATGATTTGAAAAACTCCCATTGTGATACCTCTCCTTTGCCTCTAATCATTAAGCTCTGTACACTAACACCTGTAGTTAATACAGCCATTCTTATCTTAGTATCGTTATCTGTACCTGCTGTATAACTTACATTAGCTGATGAACCTCCACTAGATGAAGCCTCGTGATATATCTGTATCTCTACAGTTGAGCCTGCAAAAAATCTCATTAGACCTAGAAAGCCACCAATATTTTGTGTGCTGTACGTTATCTGTTGTCCTGATACTACATTGTTTTTTTGATATACTATAGTGTTAGTGAAAACAGGATTTGTAGAGCCTGTGCTGACAAATCTTATCTTGAAATCTTTAGTACCTCCTCCTGTCCATTGTGGCTTTAAGTGTACGCTAAGAGCCAAATCGGTATCGCCTGATACATCAAACCTATCTGCAGCAATATCGTAGTATTGTGCTCCTAAAATTGAGCCTGTGTTGTTAAAGGCTGTATAATCTATGTTGTGATATGTATTAACTGCATAACTAGCTGCTGTAGGTGTAATTACCTCAGATACACCTTGACCAAATGAACCTGCTGCAGGCTCGTATTGACCATGATTAAGGTCTACATACAATTTTTTGAATGTAGCGCTATCTAAGAATGTAGATGTATACCTGTATCCTGCATCTTCAAATATCCTGTTAAGTACATACCATGCTTTAATCCACGGCCTAAAATGGTCTGTTTGTGTGCCTGGGCTTTTGACCTGTCCTGTACCTGTATCATAATAACCACTACTATTATAATCTACTAAAGGATAAGCTACTACATCTGTTGTGTTCGTTCCTGCTGTTCCTGCAAAACTACCTGTAGCAAAATTTGCATCACATACTACTGCTCCGTTTGTAGCTGCGTTGTAGTGTGTAGTAGAGCTAAACTCATGTGATAACTCATTGAAATCTATATCTATTAATTTTTTTTCTCCTAGTATATCCTTGAAATTTGTGCTCTCAGAAAATACTGTAACCTCGTACTGATGTGTATCGTCTTTGTACACGATTTCGTTAAGCTGTAAATAACCTGAGAATATCTCTATTGTGCCTTGCTTAATAATACATGCTGTTCTTACATGTGGATTGAATACGCTAGATACATTAATGCTAAATACATGTGAAAAAGCCTTAACATTGTTTTTTGTTCCAGGTAAGCTAAATGTATTACTGTGATTAGATGATTTCTCAGCTATGTTTACAAAGTCATCTGCATTGTATACTAAAGGTATTGGCTCGTTAGTAAACAAATCGAGCTGAAATAATGCTGAATTATCTTGCTTGTATATTAGTAGTCGTGTTTGCATTAGAAGCTAAGATTAAAATTTTGATTTTTTTGTACGTTAATAGTGCTATCTACGTCTAGCTCTAGCTCGTATTGAGCTACCTTATCATTAGCTGAGGTATATCTCTCGTACTTACTAGAAGATACTATTACAGGTGTTAGATAGCCATACTCTTGCTCATCTAAGTTAGAGCCTCCGTCATAAGGATTTTCTTTACCTAGTATGTACACCTCAGGTGATGTAAACAGCTCCTCTAGCCATATAGCCTCATCATCTGTTATCCAATCTGAATTACATGTAATTTTTTCTTTAGCTCTAGTTTGATATACCCTGTTGTTCCTGTTCCAATTAAACCTAGATAAGCCGATTTGATACTGTACATCATCTTTAGTAGTAGTATCTCTTTCTATATCTACCTCTCTAAATGATTTCTTAGTAAAGTTATAGTAATCCCATGCACCGTGCCTATTAAGCCAACAAAGGCGTATTGTTTCGTATCCTTTACAGTCATCTGTTTGTTTAATAAAGGTGTATTCTCTTGATGTTCTAGTAGTGTTATCATAAAGTGCTACTACATAGCTAGTTGATGCATTGTATGCATTAATCCATGATGAATATATTGCGTTATTAGCAGGACCTATACCGATATATTGTAACATGAACCTAGCGTTAACAATACCTGTAGCAGATGAACCGTCATAACCACCGTTAGAGCTATTTGCTACTCTATCAACACTCGTACCGTTACTAAAAGTAAATTTCACTCTATCCCACTTAGCAGCAACACCATTAATGTAGCCTGCTAGTATACCAAATGTACCGTAGTCTCCATCTCTTATGTATTGTGTAGTAGGGCCATTAGTTAAAAATTTTGATGTGCCTGCATTCGTTGCTACATAAGGGCCTCCGTATACGCTTTGATTGAATGAGTTAGCATCATTAACGTTTGCGCCAAATTGACCTGTTGCTCTATCTACAGCCTGACCTCCATTAGGCACAACGCCATTAAAACAGCTATTCTCAGCAAATGTATGCAAATCAGGATATACAGCAGCAGGTGTTGTTGAGCTGCTTGCATACTCCTCACCTACTCTAACATTAAAGTGTATTAATGAGGTAGTGTTTGTAGCGAATTTATCTATAAGATGTATACTAAATAATCCTAGAAACATTCCTGACGGTGATTGGCCTTTAAATGTAGGATAAGGTGCTTGTAAGTTATTGTGATTATCTACAGAGACATGTTGCTCTAGTATTTCTCTGATATTGATATTACCTATACTTAGAGCGCCTGGAGATACTCTTAATCTTACATCTAAAGGTCCAGGCACAGTACTGATATGAAATCTAATGTCAAAGATAAACTTAAATTTAGGTTGTAATGCGTTAGTACTCTGTACTGAGTACAGCCAATCTTGTCCTGCAGGGCCAAAATTATACTTAGGTTGTCTTAATACTGTTATTGCCATAATTATTTCATTGTATCCATAGTAGCTCTCATGAATGAAGCAACATCTTTTGCATACATAGAGATAATCTCCTGAGGTATTCTCTTGAAATGCATATTGAAAGCATCTCTAAAAAAATATCTAGGAGGTATGCCTTTTTCAGATATTGCTCTACCGATTAGATAAGCTACGCTGTTAATATTTCTAGTGTTTTTTTGTATGAATTTGCCTGTTTGCAAATCTCTTAGCCTTAGAGGCTTAATTTTTATCCAATTACGAATAGCGCTAGGAGGTGGCTGCTTTGCGCCTGCTCGCCTACCGTACTCTACGTACTTCCAATGCTCCTCAGCTCCAAACTGCAGCTCTACTGTACCACTAGGATACACTATAAGATAGTAGCCTAAGCTATCAGATAACTTTTTTTCACTAGTATCTGATTTGCCTCTCTTAAACTTTTTTCCAGGCTTACCTACTCTATTAGCTAAGTTCCACTTAGCTCTAGCTACTACTTTTTTAGCAAACTTATGTAGAGCTTTTTCTGTTTCTTTAAGCTGTAGTGCTTTGAATGCCATTATGCAGATGCAATAAGGACCTCTACTCTAACTGTAGCGCTCTCTACAGGTCGTACTATAATCTTAGATAAATCACCCATTGTACCAAAACTAGGCGAACCGTCTGCCTCTATTAAGGCTAGCTGTGATGCTCTATCAAATACATGTGATGAGCCTGGCCCTAGTGTTGCTTGAAATAGTGAGGCTTCTTCACCTAGAGTACCTAGTGTATAAGCTACCTCTACTGAGTTAGTAGTGTCTAGATTAGTTATCCTGATATACTTAGTATCTGCTACACTCAATGCACCTGCTGCTGTTGCCTCTGATTCAGCGAATGTTACTACTGTTGTAGATGCGCTTGCAGCACATGGTACTGTACGCTTGTACACATCATTGATACCACTAATTGTCTGAGTTATAGTGCCTCCTGCTTGTGATGAGTTAATTGTTAAATCTTCTTGTATTGTTACTGTTAAATTTGCCATAGTATTATTATTATATCATTATTGTAATATCACGTATTTTTTATTTCTGTTCTACTTTTTTTTATTTTTTTATCTAGTGCTTGTTTTACTTTTTTGTTCATTTTGTTATACCTGCTAGAAGTCCTCACCGTCTTGAATAACAGGAAAGCCTCCTATTGATGCTGATACTGTTGCATCGCTCATTGTTGCTCCTGTATTTATAGTGTTTACTCTGTAACCATCCCAAAAGCATACGCTATAATCATGTGCCATAGTAATAGAAAACTGCATGTTCCATCCTGATACATTATCTGTAAATTTTTCTGTAAACGGCTCTAGTGTAAACTCAGTAGATATTTCATTAGTGTAGTCATAGAAAGCGTTGGTATCTGCAAAGTGACTAGATGTGTTTGCTTGACCTGAAAACTGTTCATTAAGACCACCTCTTTTGAAATAGCTTATTATATCTAGTAATGCTGAGCAAGTTTGGCTTAATACTCGTTTTTCTTGTAATCTTTCACCTGGCTCTACTAGGTCCATACACATCACGTTGAAATTATATTGTACCTGTTTATCTAGTGCCTGTACGCTTGTAGGTACTACCATTGCTAGAGGATAAACTACATTGCCTGCAGGTGATATCTCCCATGCATCTCCATGCGTTGCTGTGTTAATCCAAGGATGTTGCTGACATACTGATACTAGCGTATCTAGTACGTTGTTAAATGTTTTGATTTGATTAAGTGCCATATTAATTACCTTTATATTTCTCTATTCGTTCCTGTTCCTTTCTAACCTCAGAAGATAGCGAGAGCCAATTGAACACCTCATTAACAGGCCTCTTAGTAACTGCATCTAGTTTTAATATATCTTCATTACATAAGTTATACATAACTAGAAACCACCCATATTTGCCTGCTAAGGTGCTTTTGCTGTTCTCTTCTTCTCTATCTGAGCCGTAGAGCTCCTCTTCTTTTTCTGCATCTCCAAAGAGGATAGCGTAGTCTCTATGTGTTTGTTGGCGATAGTGTAAAAAAAAACCATCGCACCGTACACGCTATCAACGCTCATACTCCTACTAAACACCTTTGCCCTCTCTACTCTACTACTAGCCTCATACTCAGCTATATTATACTTCTCTCCTTTGCGCTTCAATACAGGTCTATATAGGACCGTTAATATGTCGATTAAATTAGCGTATCCTGATTGTAGCCATGTATCAATATCTACAAACTCACCAAACGTTAAATCATTCATATCAGGTATAAACCCATACTCAACACCTTCTATCTCTATAACTCTCCTAAAGGTCTTGCTAGGCAATTTAGCTGTTAGTTGCCCTAGCCTCTTATGCACCTTATTAAGGTTAGCTACAGATGCCTTACTAAGTAAGCTTAAATCGCAGCCTGTTAGTATTGCTATTGTTCTAATCTTAGTATCAAGCTCGTTCTTTTCATTATCTATTAGCATCATCAAGTCCTGATATTGCTTAATAGAAACTTCTCCCCATGATAACGGCAAGTGATAGACCTGCTTCTTATCTCCTTGTTTGATTTCTAGTTTAGTCATTTATTGTAAATATAAAAATTGATTATTTAGTATTTTTTTGTATCTTTGCACATGTGTTATTCATGAAAGGCGAGTACGGTCCGATTATATTCTGATTTTGTCGTCGTTATGCACGAGGACCTGCTCGACCTTTTTTTAGGCCTTTCAATACTAGCAAAAATAACTTCGTAACATTTTAATGTTGTCATATAGCAGACATACGAAAGTTGCTTAAAACGTACGAAAATACGTTTAAATCGTATATGTGCATTTTTGTCAATATACATAGTATTTGCCTGTATTAGCATTAATCTCATAGTACATACGCATCATCATAGCATCAGCATAATCAGGTGAACGGCCTATCAAGTCCTTTACCTTATCCTTACCTAGTATTGATAGCTTGCTATCTTTGTCTATGTTAATACGTCTTACCTGCTCTAGCTCTTGTATTAGATGTTCCTTGAATTTAATATCATTAGTACTAACACCTATCTGCCCTTTATTAATCATGTCTGCTAGCTTGTAGTAGCATTGAGTTTTTAGGTTCTGATAATTTTCGTTATACAAGGCCTTACTATTATTAACAAAGCCCTTGCATCTGAGTATATCTTTACATCCTCCTCCTACACCGTCCTCATCTACTATTATGTTACTAAGAGGCACAGCCTCTCTGTTCTGTATCTCTCTAATTCTATCAGCTACCTCAACCATACTACTAGTTTCTAGTACAACAATCTGTGATGCTTGCAAGCCGTTCCAATACATAATACATGTCTTGTCTTTGCCATATCTAGCAATATCTGCTGTGATGTATTTATCACCTGTAGGCACTACTGAGCTAAACATGTTAATGATACTATCATACATAATGAGTTGGTCCTGGCTGTCATCATATTCCCAATCACCTCTAAGCAATCTAGCCTTACTAATCTCATCTAAATTACCTAGCTGTTCCTTGTAATGCTTACTAATATGTATATTATCGTCTACTAGTGCCTGTATAAATTTTCTATACACAGGTAGTGTATTATCTCTACTAGGCTTGTAGTAATTGTGATATACCCACCCTTTACTAGGATTACATGTCATTACTAGCTTAGGAATTAAGCCGAATGTATCTAGCTTATATCTAAGCCTACTAGATACAATCTGTTTTGCTTTCTCTGTAATCTGATTACATTCATCTATGCAGGCAAATGTTAATTCAAGCGAACCTAAGCTATCAAAATTAGCATCACTAGGATACATGAATAAATCTTTTAGTATTATTTCAGAGTTGTTGTAGAATGTGATTACGTTGCTTTGTGCATTATACTTGAAGTGCTGATTAGCTTTAATATTCCACTGTGAACAGATGTCAAAGAATGTATTTAGAGTAGTTTTTTTGAGCGTATCGAGCTTACTCCTACCTATCATACCTCTTACACCTGGATAGCGCAAACACGTTATTATTGCATAGCTACAGAGCAAAAAACTCTTACCTCCTCCTGCTGCACCTCCGTATAATAATTCAGTAGTAGTGTTATCTAGCAAGTACCTCATAGCTTGCTTTTGCTTTGCTATTAGCTCAGGAGATATATCAATCATTACATATCTTTACTATCTAAATCTATATTTATTCTGATAGGCTCACCGTCGCTAGTGTGGTCGAGCTCTTGCCTTTCAACAAAGCCTCTGCTCTTGCCTTTAGTCTTTAGATAGAATATAGTAGCGCTTGTATTGCCGTCTTTTATCTGTGAAAATAGTTGGCTTTCTGCAAAATCTAGAGCAACATCTGCTATATCTTTCACCTTACTAGCAAACTCTTTATCTTCCTTTAGCCAATAGTAGAATTGTGTTCTGCCTACATTCGCTATCTTACATGCAGTAGTAACTACGCCTAGTGATTTCTCTAGAGCGTCTAGTACTCTCTTTTTACTGTGTTCGGTTTTGTTCGTCATGTTAATGAAATTTCTTGAATGATGCTAGAGGATAAAATACTAAGCTATTCCTGTAACCATTTGCTTTTAGAGGCGTTATAGGTGTAACTCCGTGTACATTACGCCAAGCAGGATATACTAGCATACTATTATCAGTTCCATCCATAGTAGCGTTATAATCAGGCACATGTAAATCGCCTCCTTTCGCTTCATATTTTTTGTTGATGATTACATTAACACACCCAGGTATATTTGCTGTATCTCTATGAAAAGGAGCAGAGATATTATAGTTATTAATGCTGCTAGTAAAGCATTTTCCAAATCTGTATTTCTTCGGTACATATTCCTCTATTAATTTTACTTGTTGCTTGTATTGTTCAGGTATTATTTCTTCTAGTATTTTCTCAGCCTCTCTACATGATGCTAGCATTGCTTTAATAAAGGTTCTAGCTGATTTCGTTCCGTGCACACTAGATATGCTAGGATAAGGTCTTCTTAGATGAGGTTTAGGTGGTACGCTGCCTATAATAGTAGAGTATTGCTGTACTCCTGAGGCCCTTACCATAGTGCTCTTAGGTACTCTTTTACTTCTAAACTCATTATTAGCTATCTCTATAAATTGCTTTAGCTTACCATCTATTTGCTTGATAAAAAAGCCTATTGGCTTACCTTCAAATGTAAATAAGGTATCTTCTAGTATATTAGGCTCTTTGTATTCGCATTGGTCGCCTACTTTTACATTATGTTTTACCTGTACTAATTCTAGTTCTTTCATAATTTGCTATTTTCTTTGTGTAACATATCTAGTATCATGCCTCCTACATATATATCTTTATCTGTTAAGCTCTTGTATAGGTCCTTTGCTTTTTCATAATCCTCAGCCTCAAAGGGTATCTGTAAAGCTCTCCTTACATCACTTTCCATATCATCTAGCTCACTAGAGAAATCTTCATCGTCTAGTGCTGAGTAATCAGGCGTATCTTCTTTACTGAAAAATTCAACCTCCTCAAATCCCCATTCTAGCAAGTCAGTTTCATCAAAGTAGTTAGCAAGCGCCTCCATATCAAATTTACCACCTGATTTATTAAGCCTTATATTGAGCTCTTTTTCTTTATCTAGTGTTAAATCTACATATACGACAGGTACTTTTTCCATTTCTAGGCTTTCTGCTACTCTTAGGCGCTGATGACCACCTACGACAATATTTTGCCTCTCAGCGTTTTTATTGACGATTATAGGCTCAACCATACCAAAGCGCTTAAAACTCGCTCTGAGGTCCTCAAATTGCTTTTTTGAGAGTGTTCTCGGGTTATATTCAGCAGGTATAAGCTCGCTGATTTTTTTCATTACAGTTTTCATGATTTTTTATTGTTTTGATTAATATTCTTAGGTGTGCCTTTCATGTATTCTTTTATTATCTTGTTTACTAGCATTAAGCGCTCCTTGTATTGCTGATAGGTTTCATCATCAGCTCTTTTGTTACTAATGTTAATCTTGTCAAATACTGAGCTCATATAATAGTTTTATTTTCTTATGTACAGTAGATAAGCATTTTCTGCATGATGTATTTTCCTTGTATCCTGTTTTATACAGCTTATTATATAGTGCAATCATTCTAGCAGTAGTAGCAACGCTGTCAGCTACGCCTGTTTTTGTTCTCTCGTAAACGTACTCTAGCTCAACCCTATCATCTTCTGTTAATTTAACACTAGGCAACATACCATTTATTTCTAGGACATCTTTCTGATTTCCAAGATGCCTTTTCTCTTACAGGACAGCCACATTCATTACAGTGCTCGTAAGGAGCAGGTGTATCATCTAAGCTATCACATGTTAAACACTCGTGTATTCTCATCTCGTACTGAATACCTGTTAATTTCCTGTATCCATCTAAAGTATGCCTTATTACAGCTACTAAGAATGTTATCGCTTTCTTAATTGTGATTTTCTTCATTTATTCTCTGTATTATGTATTTTTTAACTCGTTTTATCGTATTAAAAATACTAGTACGGCTTATACCTGTGCTCTCTGCTAATCCATGTAGTGTATTCTTGTTATAATAGTACAGCTTAAACAGCTCCTTATCATACCAATACAGCTCGTCTACTATTGTATCAATTTTCTCTAGCATCTCGTATGTCGATGTAGTAGTATAGTACATCAGGTCCATAACATTAGTAACAGTAGCATTTGCATCTATATACTCATAGTATTTATTATACTTATAGTAGTATCTACTGTTCTTAGAATTTAGCATCAAGTTCAGAGCTCGTATACAATACCACAATAAGCCTCCTCCTTTGTATATGTCGTTTAGCTTATCATAGTCCTTTTCAAAGAGCCATACCATAAGCTCCTGCAAAGCATCGTCTCCATCTCTTTTATTACCTGCGATGTTATGAGCAACCTCTCTTAGCCGTTCAATAGATGAAAGGATAGCGTCATGTACATCAGTTTCCTTTTCAGAAAGGCAAGTCATCTTCTTGCTTGCTTTCTTGCTCAGGTGCTACATAAGGATTTTGTATCTTAGCTGAGAAATAAGGCCTGTCATCGCCTCTTACCCACAAAGCTATCTCTTGTAGTGTTCCATCTGCTAATTTAATCTTACCTTTGTAATCAGGATAATTTTCAGATGTTTTGTTCTCTACCTTAAATATAGTACCTGTTCCAGGTTTCTGCTCGTATGCCATAATTGAAATTTTCAGTAAACATAACTATAATCTACTAGTAAATATAAAAAATTGCAATATGTTTTCAACAATCACCTGTAAATAAATATACTACCCTCGCCTCCAATCATCCATTTTTTAGTAGCTTTTACTGTATGTACCTTTTTATCTTCATCTAGTAAACAATCCATAAACGCCTTTAGTAAATTATCAATATCAGGCTTTTGTTGATGTGGCTCTCCTGCATGCTCAGCTACTTTCTTTCTAGACCATGATTTAGGACAAGGTATATGAAATTCAATATCTAGTGTATCTCCAGGCTTATAGTTTTGCTCTTTTGCTTGCTGCTCTAGCATCTTTTTATACTTCCAATACCTTAATACTACAGGCCTTTTTTTCCATGCATCTGCTCTTGTCATACGTGGTTTGCCCATTACAGGAACACTAAAATGTATCATGCTCATAATCCAAATGTTGTTACGGTTTCATCTACAAATTTACATAACTCTCCTTTAAAAGCAATATTAATACTACCTGTTTCTCCATGCCTGTTTTTAGCTAGTAGTACTTTACATGCCTCATCGTTGCTTTGTTTACTATAGTAGCTATCTCTATATATGAACATTACCATATCTGCATCTTGCTCTATTGCTCCTGACTCTCTTAGGTCGCTTAACATAGGCGTTTTATCTGCCCTACTCTCTACAGCTCTACTAAGCTGAGATAAACATATTACAGGTAGCTCTAACTCCTTAGCTAGGACCTTTAGTTGCCTGCTAATATAGCTTATTTGCTGCTCTCTGTTTTGCTGCTTGTTTTGTCTATCTTGACCTTGTATTAACTGCAAGTAATCTACTAGTATCATATCAATTTTATTTTCATGATTGAGCTTTCTAGCAATAGTTCTTAGCTGATAGATATCTAAACTAGCTGAATCATCTATTATAATGTTATTATCATTAACTAAGCTAGTAATATCTTCATGTATTTTTTTGTGTTCATCATTTGTTAGCTTACCTCTCTTTATCCTATCATGATTAATATTTGATTTGCTACTAATGAGCTTGTATCCTATCTCTCTAGCGCCCATCTCTAAGCTAAAAAATAGAGCTCGTTTTTTTTGCTCTGCACATGTAGTCATAAAATTTAATGCTAGTGTTGTCTTACCCATGCCTGGCCTAGCTGCTAGTATAATTAACTCACCTTGATTAAAGCCGTTAGTTAATCTATCAAGATACTTATATCCTGTAGGTATACCTGTTATATTGCCTGTATTCTTACTAGCTTGTTCCATAGCTTTTAGGCTATCTGTAATTACTTCTGTAATACTATGATAGGACCTTATTTTAGCATGCCTTGAAACTAGGTCTGTTAGATGAGCAACACTAGATAATATATCAAATACATCATTACTAGTATCATGTACCTTGTCTACTATCTTGTGCACCTTTAGCAGCTCTCTTTTCATCTGATACTCCTTTAATATGTAACAGTGCTCTTGTATGTTTAGTGATGTGCTACTTGTTAAATCAGTAATTACGCTCAGGTCTATTTTGCTTTTAAGAGCTTCGCCTACTGTAATAATATCAGGTACTTTGCCTTTATTGTAGATTTCAATACATGTGCTATATATTTTAGCGTGCTCCTTATCATAGAAGCAATCTTTATTAACTAGGTCTGCTATTACATGTATATCATCCTCACTTGTTAGCATAGCGCCTAGTACTGCTTTCTCAATATCTTCTGCTTGTGGTATCTTACTAGTCATGATATGAATTTTTTTAGTGGCTTTAAAGGCTTATAATTATCATTATTGAATTGCAACCTTTTGCTAATTTTTGTTTTACTTTTATACTCATCTGCCTGATAATTTTTGTAGTTAAGTATCTGAATTACAGAGCATTTATTATAAGTTTTTTTGCTGATTTGTTTTACTTTTTCAAATTTTTTGATTATCCTATAGCATTGCATTTCAGAAATACCTGTTTGTTCACTAAGGCCTTTCATGCTGCATAATATCTGTCCTGGCCTAATAGTATATTCTCTTCCTTTAAACTTCCATGTGCTACCATTATGTGATGCTCTTATTAATAGATGCAGCCATAAATGTATGTATTGTGATTTCTTATAGTACTTGTTTAGCGCTATCTTTCTGTGTAACTTGATGTATCCTTTCATTCTTCTGTAGTTTTTTAATGTTAATATCTATGTTATATCTAGCAAATGCAAAAAGTATCGTTTTTAAGCATTTTGGCGCATTTTCAATGCTTCGGTATATGTTTGCCCTAAAATTACCCAAAGTTATCGCAAATCGCACCTTTTGTCGTGATTTCGGTATATTTGGCTCAATTATCCTGATGTTATTTTGCTGTAGAATGTAGTTGAATTTAGCTGAATCAAGATGCTCAAAGCTATGATAGTTCTCACCTTGTAATGCAGCTTTTAAAGCCTTGTAAAACACTCTATATCTATCAAAATACATCATATTATCATCATGACAATTATACCAATAGCAGAAAGTAGTCCTGTCTCTGCTAGTAATATATTTAGCTAGTTCTCCATAATCTATTGCGAGCTCTCGCATGATGTAATTACATGTGCATTGTCTGGTAATAGTTAATGTTTGCTTTCTAGATGACCAATGAAAAGAGCCTACAGGTATTCCTGCAAGCTCTTCACTTGTTTTGATTATATCCTCAATTAGTTGCATCTTGCGCCTCTTTTTCCTTGATTGCTTTATCAAGTATATCATATTGGTCTGCACTAACTTCATAATCTACTAGCTTTGCCTTTACTGTGGCTGCTTGGCCTTGATGAATATAATCTATCATTGATACTAGTATTTGCTTTGTCATCTTTTTCTTGAAAGCATTTCTAGGATGTGGCCTGTCGATATTAACCTCGCTGTATTCCTTTTCAAGCTCTGCTACATATCTGTTATCATCATACTTACCTATGAATACATCAGCATTAAAGCCTATCTTAGAGAGGCCCTTAGTTAATGCATCTGTGCTTACTTTTTTATAGATTTCATCATCTAGCTTACCTTTGCTATTATGTGTTGCTATACAGCTATTAATAGGATACGAGTGCTTATCCTCACCTAGCTTGTACCAAAATGTTGCTTGATAGCCTAGTAGACCATCACATACCATAGTAAAATTCTCATTTGATACTCCCCATCCATCGCCATAAGGGCCGAATTGTTCTGTAGCTGTTTGTATTTGATAGTATGCATTAACAGTAGTAAACTTTCTACCAAATCCTAGCTTTTTAGTGTATTTTGGATTAGTTTTCTCAACACTATTCCAGAGTTCCATGTTTATAGTTTTGTCTTTCATGATTTATTATTGTTTTGATTAGTAAAATGTGGTTCGTGATATACCTCGTACAGGTATCTATCGCCTACATCATCATCTTCATAGATGCGCTCTACTACAGTTAGATGTACATTAAGGGTTAGCTTTCTAAGCATACTCTGTATATTCTCTGCAGGCTTCTGTAGCCAATAGCCAAATTTTAGGTAAAGGCTGCTAACAGGACCATCGCTATGCTCAGGATATGTGCTAGTAGCGCCTACGTCAAATACGCCAAACTTCTCTTCTAGCAGTATTAAATGGTTAATATGTATTCTCATAAGGCGTGCTCTTTTTCTATCTCCTCACGCTCTAATTCCCATTCTTCGATATACTTATCCTCAATAGCATAATTCTGATAAGCAACGCCATCAGTTACTATGTGTGCGCACATCTCTTGAAATTCATATTTATCATAGTAGAGGTCATCAGGTAATATAGTATTATTATCTATTGTATGTAGCCAATAAACAATATGGCCATCTGCTGTATCTAGGTAATCAAATACCATTTTTTTAATTTCGTTTTTCATGTGTTATTTTTTTAATTTTATACTTAGTGTTGGTTGTCCATGCTTCACTATAGGCGCTTTTAATATCTCGCCTGTTTTCTCATCTATTATTGTATGCTTTAGAGCTTGCTTGTGCCTTTCTTTAATAGCTTTAAGCTCTAATTCTTTAGTAATAACCTCAGGTATGTTGCTATAATCATACCTAGTAGCGCTATTCTTAATAGTAATATCAGCATCCATGTAGCCAAAAGTCATTTTACCATACTTCTCAGCCTCATCAACCGATATGTCTTTTAAGCGTTTTTTAGCCGTTTTAAGCGCATCTTCTATTTTTTTAATGGTTATATATACGTCGAGTGGGTTTATATCGCCTTGCAGCACCTTTTGTACCAAATTATCGACGTCTGTCTGTATCTTATTCGTCTTAATTATTTCGTTCATATTAGTATTCCTTTAGATTGTTAGCTACTCGTTGTCTATATCTTTCTAGCCTGATGATACTAGTCATCGCCTTTCTTACCATGTCTGCACAATCTTGATATGCTAGACCTCTTACATTATCTGCATGCTTTTTCATTAGCGCATGTGCAATATTTTCCATGATACTAGCTTGTAGGTTCAGCTCATCGTACACAGTTTCTGCATCAAATTTACTAATACCCTCTAGCCTTAATTGCTTAGTTACTCTTTTAGTAGTTAGAGTATCTTCATTTTCTAATCTAGCAACCTCATCTTGAAGCTCCTCGATTGTTCTAGTATTATTTTCTTCGTTTTTCATGATTTTTGTAATTATAGTTTATACTGACCAGGTGAGGCTGAACACACTAAAAAAGCACCTCACCTAGTTTCGCTAGGTTACTATCCTAGCTCATCAGAGTACATTTCATTACTGAATAAGCATGTCTTACTATCTCTACTAATACGCTCTCTAGCATCTGTAGCTTGTACTTAGGCATTCTATTGCTGCAAGCTAGGTCCATTACTAGATTATTGAAATCTGTATCTAGTCCTGCATACTGCAATGTGAATGATTGCCTTTCTAGATAGTTATTAACAGGTACACATAGTTCTCTGTAAAATTTGCTCATTTCAGTTTCTCCGAAAATTTCATTAGCTATATTACAGCCACCATTGTTATACAAATCATAGTAGCATCTTGATACGCCTAATAGAGCATTCATTACATCATTTAGCTGAGCATTTCTATACATGCACTTACCTGATGTAGGTATTAGCTCCCATAGTTTATCGTACCATATCTGTACAGGTGAGTTACCTGACCATATTGTAGTTTGGTCAAAGTCCTTTGATACCTTATCATATTGTGTTGCATTAATTGTCGTCATTTTTTTATATTTTATTATTAGTAACAGACCTGGATATTAC
>VTLG01004233.1_pt1 | contig 30129 bp, 46 predicted proteins | sample 4694571 | NCBI WGS metagenome assembly VTLG01 (sample SAMN12604809, study PRJNA352737) | marine metagenome | biome: ENVO:00000447; feature: ENVO:00000209|ENVO:00000569|ENVO:01000036; material: ENVO:00002151; isolation source: viral sequences binned using virsorter ...
GATCCATATCCACCTAAATCACCGGCTTTTCCAGCTGTTGCTCTTGCTTGTGATGTTGAAGGAGCATTAACATTAACCACTTTATTAACATAAGTTTCTAATTTATTTAAATCACTCAAACCATCTGCGATCGATTTATCTTCGTCAGTAGTTAATTTAGACATAAGATTTTCTCTTTTTTCAGATTGGTATTTGGTCCATTGTTCAGATTGACCTTTAAAAGTATCTCTTTCTTTTGTCATAATATCTAAAGCTTCTTTAAGTTTACCATCTTCAACTAACTTAGCTTCTGCTTTTGATTTATTATCTTGATTGAGCTTATCTATCTGAGCTTGGAGTTTACCAACTTGATCCAGAGCATCGTTCTTTGCTGAATTAACTTCTGCAAATCTATCATAAGGTACATTTTTATCGGTAGCTTCTGTGCTAGGATTGTTAGCCTGTGGTTCTTCAGGAGTTTGAGTTGTATTATTTTCTTCTGACATTTGTTCCTCTTTTGTGAGTTATTGTTGAAAATTCTTATCTATAATATAATTTGTTTTTTATTTTATAAAACAATTAAAATTCATCTTTTTTTATGAACTCTCTTTGTTGCCTTCTGATTTCTCTTTATAAATTTATGATATTCGTTTTTAATAAAAGCAACAATAGGATCAGGTAAAGGTTTAGCTTTAGAAGTTACAGTTCCATCTTTTCCTTTTCTTTTTCTTAAAGCAGCAACTCTTTCACCACGTGTTGGATAGCCTAACTTAACTCCATTATTTCTTGGTTTTAAAAAATTACCAAAATCGTTTTGTAGATCTCCAACTAAAACTGCAGTAACTTTATCTTTATACGCAGCGTTTCCGGTTCTACCTTCACTCTTTGCTGTTTGATTTGATTTAGCTAACTTATATTCAGGACTATATCTTCCACCCCACCATTTAGTTCCAAAAACTGTTTGACCTTTTTCAAATATAAAATCTTTGTATCGATCTCGTGCTTCTTTTCCTACATCACGCCAGAATTGTTTGCTTGTTATTTTCTTAACTGCCACTTAATAATTCCTCTGCTTTTTTAGGATTATATATATTCTTACTTACTCCAAATTTAGATACAGACTGCCATTTGTGTCTGCAATTATAACCACCTCCAAAAGATAAGCTTTCCTGCCCACCTCTTAATTTTAATATTTGTGCTTGAGTGATCTTTCCAGCTGATCCGAATTGTAAACAAATATCTCTAGTTCTACCATCGATCGGGCCTATATATTGATATAAAGTGTCTGCCGGTTCTTCTTGCATAATTCCATAAGTTACAGTCCTTGAATAGTTATTTAAAGATGTAGAAATAAGAGTTTGAATTTGTGCTTCGCTTAAAGTTGCATCGGTAATATTGGCTACTATTTGTTCTACCGATAATCCTGTAAAAGATCCTAGAGCCACCTGTTGCTGTATTTGTGCAGCCAAATAAGGATAATAAGCATTCAACACTTCAAGATCTAAATAAATTAAATATTGTATTTCTTCTTCTGTCATTTTACTGGTGGCTTAACGTCTTTCAATACTTGAACGTGAGCCGATATATATTCTTTATTTATATTTGCTAATTTAGATTTAACTACTTCCTTCATATCAATAGCTATTAAAGATGAAGTAAACTCTTTATTCGTCAATCCTTTTCTATTATCTATTATAGATTTTACTATATCTGTTATTCCTTTAGTATAAATAGTAGATATTTTTTTAGAAGCTTTATCTATTTTTTTCTGATCAGCCATTATTCTTCTATTGGAGTTTGTAGTGCAGTTAATAAAGGATTAGTTTCTTTCACTTCTTCAGGCTCTCCAAAAGCTTTTTTCTTTGAAGCTAGAAGTTCTTCTGCTTCTTCCTTAGTTAGATCAGGATTTTTTTGCATTACTATATCTGATAAATCTATTAATCCTTTTGAAAGTTCCCACTCCCATTTATTACGTTGCTCTTCATCGGATAAAATATCTACGCTTTCTGAGAAATCTACATCTTCAAGATCACCGGCATCTTTTCCCATCTCAACTGCTATAATTAACTGCTCTAATTCAAATAGTTCATATTCTACATCACGCCATCTTTGAACGTCTGATTTTCTGTCATCTTGTAATTCTTGATTTCTTAATCTTAAAGCTACACCACTTTCAGCAGTAGTGCCATCAACAAAAGATGTCGGCAGATGGTAGTTTTGAGCTAACATTTTATAAGATGACTTAATCGAAGCATCTAGAGCTGGTATTGCATTTGGAGGAGATACAATGCTTATACTACCATCTACACCGAGATAATTAATTTTGTCCTGTCCAATAGTCATTGTATCCTTATCAATTCCAGCACCGTTGACAAATAGATACCCAAAAGACTGGAACATCACGTTTGCATTTTTATTAGTTTCAGACACGTTAATAGATAAATTAGTTGCTAATAGATCATTAGAAGGATTAGTATCTAAATAATCCATTTCAGGTTTTCCCTCTCTATAACATTCTACAAAAGGAAGCCTACCATAAGGATTGATCATATCCGGATTATCATCTTGAGTATATTGCTTTCCATTGGCATCTACTATAAAATGATTTTCGCTATCCCAATATGCCCACGTTTCCTGATCCTGTGATAATACTTCAGCTTTTTTGCTTATAGGATACATTATAGCACTTGGATTTAATGGATCGTCATCAAATATAGGCTCATAATCCCATATAATATCGTACTCAATACAACCTGATCCATCTTCTTTAGTTCTCCAGCAAGGTTTAAATAATACGCCATCAAGCAAATTAGTAATTCTTTCTAAACGTTGCAGCTTCATATCTTTATTAATAAATAGATCAGGAATTTCTTCGTTACTATATGTTCTAATAGGAGGTGTCATATATACTAAAGATATTCTATCTATAACTCTTTTAGTTACATTAACATTTCCTGTAACTACTTTAGAAAGCGTTGAAGAACTAAAATAATTAGCCGTGTATTCTTCTGAGTTTCCTTTATAATAATCTATGGCTCTATATCTATTCTCTTTCCATATATTTTTTCTTTGCTGATTAGCATCCCACTTCGACAATAAGACTGCTAATTTTGATGAACTAGGTATCGCCATCTATTTTCTCCTTTATCTATCTGATGTTCCTAAGTTTACTTTTATGGAAGGGTGTGCAAAATCTACATAATATCCTAAAGCATCACTGAGGTGTGTTAATTCTTTGTTAGTTGTTTTATCTAAATCACGTGTACCATCTTTATTTGTTACTTGTTCTAAATCTCTGATCAGTCCTTTACATTTCGGATCAACTACTAAATTTCCTTTACTCAGATTATTGTTCATACTATTAACTCTATTAATAACTAATGGATTAACGTGCCTAACATTAACTAGAAAATTATTTCTTCTTATAATTTCAATATCAGAAAACCTTGCTGAAGAATGTCTAGCAGCACCGGTCGCATCAGGATATGCATATAGTTTGCTTCTAGGATATTTTCTTTTTATAAGTTTACACATTCGATCAGTTAATACATCACCACTTCCATCTGTATCTAGCTGGATCTCATCTATTACTTGAATTTTAGGAGAATGTAATTTTTCTTGTACGATGCACACGCACTGTGGCAAGATGTTGAAATCCCACCCCACGTGTATTGGTAAACTGGGATCGTAGCTACACTCTTTGATGTTTCGTGATCTTGAGAAGCCATAATATGCCTGTCCTTTCTGTAAATTGGTGAAACGCCCATCTAAATAAGCCTTTAATAAATTTTCGTCATAGTTATCTCTTAATGATTGTATATAAGATTTAGGCAAATATGGATTGTCAGTAGTTTTTCCGTGTATTAATAGCTTACTTGGAGAAGCTTTTTCAACCATATAATTATAGACAAAATGATAGCCTTCCGGTGTAGTAGTTATATATAGTTCAGCATCTTCGCACCCTCTTAATCTACCTAGAGCTTTATTAATAGATCTTTCAGCGTGAGCAAAGGCTTCTATATCTATTTCATCTACTCCACAATAAGTGTAACTAGATCCAACTATTTTATGAGATTGATTAGTTACATAGATCTTTATATCTCCAAAGACAGTTTTAAACTTATGATTAGATATATTATATTCATAAGCTACACCGTTTCTTTCTAACATTTGCCTAAAAGGTTCTACAAATACTTCTTCTGCTAAAGAGAAAGTAGGATACAATATTAGACCATTAGATTTATTTGTTTTTGGATTTACCTTGTTCACCATACAACAGAACGTGTTCACAATTAGCGAATGCGTTTTTCCTGATCCAAATCCACCCACTAAAGCTTTTATTCTTGCTTTTGGTTTATTAACTAAAAAATCCCATTGGTGTGGGAAGTATTTATCTTTACTTAAATTAATTCTCTTAGAGTTCAAAACCGATTTCCTCGAATGGTTTAGTTAATTCAATTTTATGTCTTTCATCATATCCACGACTTTTACCTTTTGTTTTGAGAAAGAATATAATACAAGCATTGTCGTTATTGTTAATGTTTTCGAATAGTTTACTTTCTACTAGATCTATTAAGCCTTCCGTAACAGCTTCACAACTGTCTTTAAACTTCTGATCCTTTTCGATCCAATTATAATATGTTTGTCTGTGTATTTTAACCTGATCACATGACTTAGAGATATGGCCAAGATTAATTTCTAAGGCCTTAAGAAACAATTCCTTTTTAGTTAGTTTTTGTCTATTTTGTATATTTTTAGCCATATATTGATAAGATAATATAAGCGATTAAATATATTATAAAAACAATAACTAGATTATTTAGGGATATATTTTTTTCTAATGATCATTGTGTGATCTTCTTTAGATTTATATTGTTCTACTTTCAGATCTACATATTCAGGACTGTCATCAAACACTAGTCCTTCCATTACACAAGCATCTAATAAAGATTTAACACCTGTATATAGATTGTCTTTATCTAAAAGCCTTTTTCTATAAGATATGATCATAAGAATATATTTTTTAGCTTTTGCTTTACTTATCTTTCTAAGCTTCATTTGATTTCGGACTAATAGACACCACTCTTGCTTGTTCCTTCTATTAACAGCCCAATGATTTCTTATTATAGTATTTCCACTTGGAATTTGTTTACATACTTCTAGTATATCACTCATTATATTTCTATTTCTTCCGGTTTACCTTTAACAAATACTAATACATTTTGATGAACTTTAACTACTTTTTTATAAGTCATACTTGTTGAAGCTCTTAAACTTGCACTACCGACACAATTTCTAAGAACTATATCATTATAAAATCTTAAACCTGCTTCTTCAAAAGCTCTGATCGTTTCTCCAACTAGATCCATCATAAATCCATTTTTATCTCTACAATTACCAACTACAAAACAAGCATATCTATTATCTTTCAAGTGATTACAAGCTTTTTTAATAATGGATCTATAAGTATAGTTAAAATCTAAATAATCCATATTACTTAAATCATTAGGATCATCGCAGTAAACTTCTAGATCATAATAAGGAGGACAGCTAAATACAAAATCAAACTTTTCTGTTTTAGAAGTAAACCGATCTATTATTTGATTACTATCTCCACAGATCCAGTTAGGCTTATGATCAGGAATAATATCTACAGCTTGTTCTCTATTTGCTTCAACTTGTTCTTTTCTAAGCTCGATCCCTGTATAATTATATCCTAAGTAGTTAGAAACTATTCCTCTAACACTACCACCGGCAAATGGATCCAGGATCGTTCCTTCTTTTTTAACAAACCAACTGTAAAGAACTTCGCATAAAACTGGATCAAATATAGAAGCTGTTTTTCCTACTGCTGCAATTTTTGATGTACTTTCAGCTAAATTGTCTTTTGCTAAGTGTTGGAAGGTACTACCACCCATATTTTCTCTACCAAGTTCACTTTTCATACCAAGCGTGGACCATTTTCTTTTTCTATTCTGCCAATCTCCACCAGCAGTATCAAATATTGAAAAAGGTGGTATTAAAAATTCGTTTTTAAGTTCTGTTTTTTCTATTACTTCATTTCCAAATAGATCTACATTTCCCATTCCTTATCCTTTCTAAAAGTGTTTGCTTTCTTTTATTAGTTTAGCTTTTTTTCTTTGTGCTTCTCTTTGCGACTTGTTAATACAAAGCCTACAAACTTTTCTATGGTATCCCATTCTTGTAATCCTAATATCTGAAGTAATTACTTTACCACATTCTTTACATTTCATCATTTATTTACCTCATATTTTTTATATACCATTACAAATACATCACAATTATTACAGGATAAATTTGTAACTATACCTTTTCCATCTAAATAGTGATCTTCAAAATCTTCATCACTATTCCAAATTAAAGCTTTATTACATTCAGAACATTTCATATTATAGCTCATTTATTGACCTTTTATTCTATCAAATGAGGGGTGGCCATAGCTTGGATTAGATACCTCAGCATCAAATAATCTTAATTCTTCTTTAACTTTTTCTTGGTATCCGTGTCTTTGTTCATATACTTTTCCTCTTAAATTTGGACATATTTCTTGAAGCTTGGCTCTTATTCTTTTAATTGTGCTAGGCCTTGATATTTTTTTATTTGTCATTAATTTAAATAAAAGGCTTACTTTACAATCAGTTAGATCTATGTTTCCTATTTCTTTTTCAGCTTGTTGCTTCCATACTTCTTGGAATAATAAAACATCACTATCTCTAGTTTTTGGTTTTTCCGTTAATATATCTGTTACTAGATCTTTACATTTGTTCATTTTTATCTCCTTTTAGTATTTGTGAAATTTCTAAAAAATCCTGATCAGTGGGAGCCTGTTTATCGATCAATCTTTGCTTTCTCATTTGATCTCGGTATCTTCTTTCCACTAGATCATCTTTTTCTTTAATGATCTCATTTTCTTTTAACTTGCTATTAAATTCTATGCTGTTCTTTTTCCACCTAGATAATCTTCTAGATATATCGAAAGTTTTTTCCATCTCATATCTCATCTTCTTTGTAGTCATATTTCTTTCAGTCCAATAGTTACAAAAATCATCTATCATATCCGGAGGAAGCATCGGAACGTGTTTTAAACCTTCAGCTGCAACTTTATTAATAAATTCATTTTCTTTATTCTTCTTTATTATTCTTTCTTTCTTCTTATCTGTTGTCTGTTGTGATTTGGTAGTGGTTCGCTTGTGCTTCTTTTGTGATTTGGTTTCTTGATAACTTTCCCAGTTTAATAGAGTTATCATAGTTAGTTGCTTGTTCGATCTAACTTCAATCATTCCATCATTTTTTAATAATTTTAAAAAGGTTTTTAGCCTACTATTTCCCCACCCAAATTTTTTACAGATCTTTTTTTGTGAAGTTATTAATTGACCTTTTTTAAGATTGTAGATCTTGCTTCCTATAACAACTTTAGCCTGATCATAATTAGCTCTTAATAACAACCAAATAAAAGCTTCAAAGTTAGAGTATCTTTTGCTTTTTCTTAATATTGGATTATCTTCGATCTTTCTATGAAGCTTCACCCACCCACTCATAATTCAACTCCGGTTAGATCTTTTATAATCTTCTTATGTTTTTCGCTTGGTTCGTGTTTTCTTTTAAGCCAATAATGAACAGCTACCGGACTTACTTCACATTTTCTTGCTAAATAAGAGCAAGATCTTTCGTTTATTTTCAACCAATACTGCAAATGAAAAATACCATCCATTAACATTTTTTATCCTCTACTTTCTCTAATATATAATCTATTATTTTTTCTAAAACTTTTTTTAAATATTTACACATAATTTTCCTCAGGGAAGGAAGGACAGATAGCAATGGAGTAACTTTTGGCATTGTGGGAACTATCTGCCCTCCCATTTTTTTAACTAAAACGGAATTTCTTCTTCCTTAACATCTTTAGGATCTTCAACCTTAACTTCTTCAAGATCGACTTTTAATTCTTCCAAAGATACTTCTTTTGGTTTAGTAATTAAGCCCTCTCTTTTTTTAAGCTCGGCTTTGGCTTCATCTCTTTGCCATTCCACGTTTGAATTTTCAGCCACCCATTTAATATAGCCTTCATCAACTTCTGACCACTTACTTCCTTTATGTTTACCAAAATTAATAGTGAATTTTAAATCGGTATCTACTGATCCACTTCCTGATCCTGTGGTTTTATTGCCTGATCCAGAAGGTTTTGATTTTGCTTCCTTTTCTTTAGAAATAGCTCGATCTACTTCTTCAAAACTTGCGATAGAGGTGTCAATTCCAATATTACAAAAACCTAAAGCTCTACCAACGCTAGATGTTTCACAATTTTCTAAAGCGTTTTCATCAGTTATACTTTCACAAGCTATTCCTGTAAAACATCGATCAGGAATATCTACATTTGGAGTTGCTACAGTTATAGTTATAAAGCGATCATTAGTCATTTCAACTATTTCTGTTTTAATGGATCCATCTGGATACAATCTGTGAAACTCCATCGTTCTTTCATTGACCTGAATATAATCGTTTCCTTTTATTTTTATTTTCTTCATTTTTTCTGACATTTACTCTCCTTATCCTTAGTTACAAATTTTCCATTTTTATAAATAATAGTTCCTTCTCTGCCCTCCATTTCAAAACCTTCTTTAATACGATCACTATTTATTCTATAATAACCATTTTGCTTTGCCCATAGATCTTTCATTTTTCCCATTTTTATCTCCTTAAAGTATTTCTTCTATTGATGATTTTTCTACTTCTACTAATTTTCCACAACTTAAATAACCGATCGCAGAATATTCGTTTCCTTCTTTATCTGTTCCGGTTACTAATACACTTTGATCATAACAATCTATATGATCTAAAACTCGATCTACTCCATCTTCGTTAAAGGTTATTCCATTAACTTCCATTTTTTTCTCCTATTTGATTTAAATATTCTTTCATTTCAGATCTATATTTGTGAGATCCATAAAAAACATCAACAATTTCTTTTGCTCCGAACTCCTTTTCATCAATAAGCCAATTTAAAAAAAACTCGAACTCATCACTATTAGGATCTATTGGTAGATCCCACATTATTCCCACTCCTTTTCTACCGATATGATCATCATAGCAGATGGTATCAATAAAAGAGTTAAAGGAAGCCAATTAAAAAATCTAAACATATGGATCATAACAAGTGAAAAAGTAAGTAAAAATTGCACCCACGCTAATATTCTAATTATTTTTTTCTCCATTATTTCACCTCCTTAAAACCAATAGGTTTCATCTTTTGAACATTACCATTAAAAAGTTTATTAATATAAGTTCTTGCTCCTGAAAAAAACTTAAACTCCTTGCTCTTTTCACCACACCAAGCCACCTCATTATCCTTAATCCAAGCCTTGTGTACATCAACCCAAATATTAGGAGCTTCACCATCTGTATAAAACTCATACTCTTTTCCATCAATAATACCAACCCCACAAACATATCCATTTTTTGAGCCTTCTAATTTGTAAGTATTAACATATTTAATTTTATTTTCCATTATTTATTCTCCCATTTTTTAATAAAGTATTTTATTTGATTATATTCTTTTATTGCATTTTCATCATCATAGTAAACTCTTGCTTCATAATTAGTATGTCCTAATTCCTCAAAAGTATCTAATGTCCATAAAGCATTATCCATTATATTCTGATAAGTAATATCTGCATAAGTCAGATCATTTACTTCAAGATAGCAATCAAACTGAATTTGCAACTCAGATATTTTTTCCTGATGTTTTAATATGTCTTTTAAATTATCCATTATTTATTTTCCCTGTCAACAGCCTTAATATAACTTAAAATTTATATAAGTAGATAGCATTTATTTAATATTTTTTTAAGTTTTATATATAAGTTGTTGATTATCAATGACTTAGTATAAAAGAAAATCCCCATATTAATTAAAATACAGGGATCTTCCTAGCCTGAGTAGAGGATAAGGACTTCTTCGGCTAAACTTGTTCTTCTAAAGTTAAAGACACGTCTAAAAACTTCGGATTTCTTTGTCTTATATTATATCTTTTAATTCTTACAATCGCCCACTGATCAGGATTATTGCTTTCAGAAATTTTGATCACAATAGGAAGATGAGATCCCATAGTTACTTTCAAAACAGAAGTATAAAAATCGATCCCATCATTAGAAGTATATAAACTATCGATCTGATTAGGGTGCATCTCATATTCTTGATCGCTGTCTTGTTTCCAGCCATAACTGTTAGGCATCATATTTTGTGGTAAAACTTTACTATCGGCTAAAAAACTTAATTTAACTTTCCATTCTCTTATACCATTTCTACCAGTTAAACTATCTATTGGAAGCTGATCATCTATTTCGTCAGCGTTTGTGAGCTGCCACGCATCTAAACCACCCACCCAAGTATTAGGTTTATAATATCTCATTTTAGATATTGTTTTTCCTGCTTTTGTTTTTATTTGTTTTGCACCATAATTAAATTTTATAGAATTAGATATATCTACGTTATGAGGAGCTTCCCATTTTTTACCAAAAACAATGCTTCCAATTCTTGTGTCTTGTGCGTTTGCTGACCATTGTAGATCAGTTTGCTCAATTCCAATTTGCGATGAATATCCAGCACCAACAGATAAAGAAAAAACACTAAATCCATTATATTGGCAGTAAGTGTACATATCTGAGTGATGGTTTACTATTCCCATATTGTTAATAAAAGTAAGTGGTTCATTATTATTAAAAGCGTATGGTCGCCACGAAGCTTCCTGTTTTCCAAAATTATGTCCTAAGATCATACCAAAGTCAAGCATTTTTAGATGATCTCCTGGTGATCCAAAATCAAAAACAATCCTTGAATTAATTCCACCTTCAAAAGTAGTATAATTTGAAGGATCTAAAGTTGCTAATTTAAATAAATCTTCTTGCCTTGCTTGTTCCGGTGTTGAAACTAAAGCATCATCTCCTTGCTTTAAATAAACACTTTTTAAAAGTCCTATCGCATAATAATATTGTAAATGACTAGGATAAAAAGTGAGCTTAGTTGGTATCTGATAATTTGGCTTCGGCATTAATAACTCCTGTTAAATTTATTTTTTATATTTTCTAAAATTAGCAATTTGATCTCCATATCTAGTTTCTTCTGATCCATTTTCTTTTTTAAATTTTACATTATAAAGAATTTTAGAGCTTTCATTAGGTTCTTTTCCTGACATTGCTCTATTTGTTTTAATATTTATATGATATAAGCCTTCATAATAACCTTTTTCGCCCTTTAATCTAAATACTCCTCCCTTTGTATATAAATTACCTAAAATATCTATATTAACGTCTTTATTCGCTTTTTCATTAAAAAAAGTTTCTTCTACTTTTGTAGATTTTCCGTTGATCGTTTTTAATCTAATTGTTTTTCTAATATCGTTTCTAATATTTGCTTCTATTTCTTCAAAGTTTGAACTAAGACCTTCCCACTTAAATTGAATAGATCCTTTATTTCTTTTCCCTAAAGAGTTCCAGGTGTTGATAGATTGCTTATTTATAATCATTCTTTGTAGATCTCCATTATGATCTAAATAATTAGCAGAAGTAATATTACAGGATCCAATATAATAAAACAGATCAGAATGTATTTCATCGGAATTATTAACATTAAGTATTAATAACTTCGATCGACCTTTTCCGAATAAATAATCTATTGGAAGTAGCCTATTCACAAACATTTTTCCTGTGAAATTTATTTCGATATATCTAAAAGAAATATCGGCATCTACTGTAACTTTTTCTTTTCCTATATTTAAAGTTTTAATCATTACCACACTCCTGTAATTATAAAACAAAGATCCATTAAATGAGTTACTGTTGGTTCCATCTCATCGGAGTAAGCAATAATTTCTTTATTGTTAAAATCATATCCTACAATTCTTCTTTTTTCATTGCTTGTTAGTTCTGAGTTTCCAAGAATATGGTTCATAACTTGAAGCATATCTTGAACATTAATCGCTTGATCTCCATTAACATCTCCATAAGGAATTTCAACATCTTGAACATAAACATAATCCGGATCTTGATGGTATGGTGGCAAATAATTCCAGTTATGTATTTCAGGGAACTGAGAATTAAATTGCAATAAATTTGCAAAAGCTATGTTTTCTCCAACACCTTCCGGAAATACAAAACCGTGCAATCCATCATCATTTAAATAGTGAAGCTGATATGCTTTTATAACAACCTTTTCCATTTTAAGATCCACAGAAGTTATGATCCATAAAGGATAAATTGGCTGATTGTTTAAATGTTGGATCTTTGAATAATCTAAACCAAATACTCTTTCATCATTAATTAAAGGAATATGAATAATGTTTCCTATTGATAAACCAGCATAAGATAATGGAAGTTCTAGATCCACAGTTAAATGTTGATTGCAATTATTTAAAAGATCAAACCTTTGTAGTTTTGCAACAGTTTCTGGATCAGTGTGATATTTCAAGTTTTTTTCTTTTAATCCTGTAACTTGATCCAGCCCATAAAAGTCATAGCCATTATATCCATCTATCAAATCTTCGATCTTTAATATTTCGGTGCTATCATTAAATCGATCATATCCATAATCTTGGCTATAAAACATTCTACTTTGTAAAACTAAATCTTCTTTTTTCGTTTTATCAAACTTGGCTTTAATACAATCTCCAACTAAAATAGATCTATCTATATCCTCATAAGTATAGCTATCTTTAATAGTTATAAATGTAAATTTTCCTTCCGGTGAAAAAACAAAGAAACTTCTGGTTTCGCTAAGTATATCTTCTATTAATCTTTTACCACTTACTTCTTCAAAAACTGAAAATCCCATTTTCCAGTCTGAATAAACTGATCTATTATAATCCATAGAAACTTGATCAAATAAAGAAACGTCTATAAAATCATTATCCATAATCCCGAACTTCATTTCCCTTAATAAAATATTATAAATAACATCTATCGGCTTCATTATATATCCATCAGAACTCCATTGATATGGAAACTGTGATCCTTGATAAGTTAGCATATTAATTAAACTGCTTGCTCCTTCTTCAATATATACATTTTCATCAGAATTATGACTAGCAAAGTCAGGATCAGACCAACTTAAAGCTGAAGTATCCCAAACATAAAGTTCAGATCTTTTTTCTGTACTTTCGAAATCCCATACGCTTTTATTTATTGTAGATATAGTGTCGTCTATGTAAGATTGCAAATTATACACCCACCTTGAAATTTCAGTAGATCCAAATGATCCTTCTTGTGCAATGGTCCAATCATAGGTAAAAGGATCTGCACCATAATTGTCTTGAAAAAAATTATCTGATGAAGGATCACTGTGTAGTGGAGCTTGATAAATATATTTTAAAAATCTTCTAATTAAACTTTTTCTTTCTTGATGATAATTATTAAGCCATAGATCTCTAAAATGAGTAGGTTCTTCTGGTATAATACCATTTAAAGCACTACCAGGAAATCCGGAACTTGCTACTGCTCTAGTTACAACGCTAGCAATCTGCGAAAACCACGTTTGGTAATCCATAGCATTAATGTTTTCAGTTGCGTGATCATATTCTTCTAATTCTGATCCTTCCGGTATTTGATATGATCCAGTTGAAGAATTATAAGTAAATGGCCCTTTATAAACCGGTTCTCCTACGCTGTTTTTATATTCTAACCAATCAACCACTTCTTTTTCAATAGCATTATGCCATAATTTTCTATATTGAAACTGAAGCACCCAACCTATTACATAAGGTAATCTTAAAATTAAATTATCATCAGCATCATATATTTCAGTTGGAGCATAAGCTGTAGAATAATATTGATTTTCAGGATCTTCGAAAATATCCTCCCAATCTACATCAGTAATTCCCTGCATAGCTTTCACCATATTCGTATATAAAAAATCAGTTCTTGCTAATGTGATCCACTCTTCTTCGTTTCCTCCAAATTCAAAATAAGTTTGACCACTTTCTATGTCTAAATTAATAAAAGTGTTTTCTATTGCATCTTGGATCTGTGTAAAATTCGCTGGAGTATATTGATCTACTCCTTTAATTAAGTAATCTAGTTCAACACTTTCTTGAGTTATACCAAGCTGCTGCCACTCTAATATTTGATTAAACACAATGGGATTTTCACAACTCATTAAATCTACTCTACCATTAACATTACCATAAACTTGAGCAGTTTTAGATACTTGCTCTTCATAAACACACTCTAAAGAATTAATACTTGCTCCTTTATAAACTCCTGAATTTTGGTTCTCATTAACAGTTATACTCCCATCATCACTAGCAGGAACTTGTATTGTGATAGGATCTTCTGATCCATCGTTAAAGTATTCAAATATTAAAAGTCGATCTACTTCTTCATCTGATTTATTAAAATTATTTATAATAGTAGAATATCCACTATATGGAGGATATATAATTTTTTTAATATCTCCAGATGTATTACCACCCAATGAAAAAACTCCCAATCCATCTGAATCACGTCTTTGTATTCCATAGCCAGATTTTAAATAAGAAAAATTTTCTTCATCTATTATAGTATCTTCTAATATATCTGCTAGTTCTCCACCATTTTTAATAATATCCTTCCATTGTAGTCCATTTAATGGCTTAAAATAAAGCTCTGTTCCAATAGAATTAATATTTTCAGGGGATACATAAGAATTGTAAAAGTTTAACTGAGTTAATGTTTCAAATCTCCACATTTTTATTGGTCTTGGGAAGTGAAGTAAAATCCACCTTCCATCTTGATGATTGTGGGTGGATCCAGAATAAAATATATCTTCCCACTGTGAAGGTATAATTGCATCTCCTAAGTAGCTGTCTAAATTATCTTCTGCTGCTTGAAATATAGGATTAGTTCCAGAGCTATCGCCATATTTATACCAATGCCTAGCTATTCCATAGCCTAGCTGACCTGTAGTTTCTTCCGGTACTCCAGCACCGACTTCTGGGATTACATCGGAAACATAAGGATTAGGTTGAGCTTGGCTATCATTTATATGATCCCAGCCAGGATTATTATAAGAATAAACAGTACCAAGCCAATCATCTGATCCTTTTTTAAATCCTTTATATTGTGTAAAGATTGTAGTATCAAATGATCCTAATATATTTTCTACATCAGCAACTTGTAATCCTTTACCTTCAACTATTGGAGATTTTTCTACTTTTCCAAAAACACAAGGTATTCTTTCTAGCTCTGTTTCGGTCCACCCATCTAAAGTAGTGTCTGATACTCTAGTTCTTGGAACAAGTTTATCTGATAAATATGTTTGAATATAATCTTCTGCTTGAAAAGTTATTTTTTGATCAGTTTGCTTTACTCTATTAACTATTCCTTGAAATATTATAGGACAATGATCATCTTCTATATTTTGCTGAAGTTGAAAATTAAGAACTTTAGTAGAAGATGTTTTATAATATAGTATAACAAATGATCCAACTAAACTATTAATAGGATTAGATCCATTATCTTGTAGCCTATATGAATCAGAGTTAGTTAAAGCCTGAGTAATATCATAATAATTAAGAATTGAAAATCTAAAAGTATTTATTTTTAGTTTTCTAGAGTTTATATCTATGGAATTTTTTATAGATGATATATTCTCTAATATTTCTTTAGAGTGGATCGTATTATTTAAGTGATCTTTTAAAGTTATGTTATTTGTGGAAAATATATCAAAAGGTTCATATATACCAAGTTCAGTGTTTTTTTTAGCTAATACCACTACTGGTTCTATAAAAGCTGATCCAGTGTCTGATGTATCGTTTTTGAAATTTTGACTTATAAGAGCCATTATTATACTCCCATATCATTTCCAAGTCGCAGACCTTCTTTAATTTGTGGCATTAAAACATCTTCCGTAAAATCTTCTGTTCCGATCACTGATCCCTGAACTTGAATAGTTACATTATTTCCTTGTGGGCCGGATACATTTTCATCTACTAATGGTGTTACTTGCACGTGTTCCGGTCCACTTCCTTCTCCCACTAACATCATCTGTGGGCCATTAGTAATAAAATCTGCCCCATATTTCGCAGCCTGTATTTTTCCTACATTAGTAAGACCTGCACCGATCGCTGCTGCAGCAGCTGCTGCTCCAGCAATTTGGCCCCACGGTGCTGGATAACTTTCGGAATAAGCTTTAAACTGAGCCTGAGCAGCTGCATAAGTATTTGCAATAGTATCTTTTATAGCTAATCCTTGCCTTGCAATTTGGAATTTTTTAGTTACAGTTTCTAAAGTTTCAAGATCTTTGATTGCTGCATTAGTCGCTGCTTTTCTTGATTTAGTAACTTCTTCCTGTGTTTTTTTTGTGCTTGTTTCTTGATCAGTATTACCTTTAACAATAGTATTAGTTTCTTTGTTTTTATTTTCTATTGTTTTATCGACTTGTTCTTCTTGTTTAACAATTATTCCATCCATCATATCAAAAAGTATGTTTTGATATTCTTCACTAAAATCAGCAAAAGTATCAATGCTATCTTGATCACCTTCTCCAAATATTCCTGTGAAGAAATCCACCATTTCTGTATTTTGCAAATCATCTACTAAGGTTTGTCTGTTTTGTTCAAACTTGGATCTTGTGTTTTCTAGATCTTCATCCATTTTAGTGGCTAAACTTTTAGTATCTACTAACTCTCCTAATTCAAAAGTTTCAAAAGAAGTACCAAGTAAATTATTAGTCACTTTAATTGTAGAGTTTAATCCCTCTTTTATTCCATTTAAAATAGTAGTAAAGCTGTTTTTAATTTTTGCTCCGGTCATCTCCATTATGTCACCGAGCCATTGAGTTGTTATAGACCAGTCACCTCTTATTTGATTTACTCCCAACTTGAAGCCTGCGACCAATGGATCCCAGAAAAACTTTGCTGCTTGTTTAAGAAGTTCGATCATTTTTAGACCTAGATCAGCTAGAAACGGAAGTAGATCCATAAACTTTTGACCTAGTAATTTTATAACGTCAGGCATAAAATCGATCAGTAATTGGCTCATTCTACTCCAAGCTGTAAAAATAGCTCCGAAATTTTCTGTAAAGCCTTTAAGAGTTGCATTAAAATCTATTGTTTTAGCAAAGTTTAAAGCTCCTGCTACCTGATCAGCCACTCCTTGTGCAGCATCTACTACACTATTAAACATTCCTTGACTATTTTTACCTATCTCCATAGCCATATCTGAAAATGTTGTTTTTAGCTTTGCTATTTTCTGTGAAGTTGTTAGCTGTTCCTCTCCCATTTCATTAACAATTCTATTTGCTTCGGCCATCGCAGCATTATTAAAAGCAATTTTTTTCTCATTATCATCTAATTCTGATGCTGTTTTGCCTAGAGTAACAGCATAATCATCATAAGCCTTTTGAGTATCCACCATAATACCCAAATTATCCAACATTAGCTTGGATTGTCTGCCCATACCAGTTACTAAACTATCTAAAGCCATAACAGTGTCTTGACCTAAAGCTGCACCCAATCTTTGAGCTGTATCTAAAAGTTCTGCAAACTGATCTTCACTTTCTACAATTCCTAAAGCCATAGCGTTGTTTGTCTTGGTCATTAATTCTAATTTAGAAACTGTTCCATCGGTAGCTGCCTGAAATTTCTTTAATGCGTTTTCTGTAAAACCAGCTGATTTTCCCATATTATTAAAAGCTAATTCAACTGATTTTAATTTAGATCCCGAATTTATAACAGTATCTAATCCGGAAACTATACCTTTAGCTGCAAAAAACATACCACCCATTTTTAAAGCCATTCCACCTATGCCTTTAAGAGAATTTTTAACTGTTTTAGCTCCTCTTACCGATACATCAATTATTTCTTTATTGACAGCCATTATTTATCTCCATTATCTTTACTTGTAGCTATTTCATTTTCTATTAACAAAAACTCATCTATCGTTTTAGCTGGAGTTTCATTTAAAGAAGGGAAGGGTGGAATATTGAAAGTTTTGCAGAAATTATATTCTTTTATTGTATTTTGAATATTCTGATCTATTAATTCGTAAGTATTGCAAAAGAAAAAGTGTTCTAAATATAATGTTTCTCCGATAGCTGATATATTTTTTTCGATTGCTTCATCATAACAGTTACATAATTCCATATAAACATCATCTCTCGATTTAAATTCTACTAATTTATTAGTTACAGGAGAAAAAGCTTCATAAGGATAGCTAAAACCATTATCTCCATTATTGCTTCCTAATCCTTTTAAAGAGATCCAAACATTAATAAAAAATATTACTTCTTCAATTTTTTTTTATTCGCACTTTCTATAATAGCTGTGGACATTCCTACAAGTTCTTCTAGTGAATATTGATTTAATTCATCATCAGTATATCTTGTATTAGTTCTTATTATTTTCAGCCAAAATGAAAAGTTTTGTTTTTGGTCCTGATCCATAATCTGATCGTTAAGCTTTGCACGATCCTGTAGATTAGGTTCTCGAACTTCTATTTCAAAAGATTTGAAACTTTGATCTGCGTTAGCAGTAACTTTTATTTTTTTATACTTCATGTGTCCTTATCCTTTTTTTATTATTACATTGCTGATACAGCTGTATCACTAAATAATTGGAATTTAAGAGCTGGATTTCCACCTGTTTTTTGTAAACATTCAAAAGGCAAACTCCAAAACATTCCAGCATCAGATGCATCTTCCGTTGGATCTCCTGTTAGCTGTATTTCAGCGTCTATATTCAACTCACCAACTGTACTAACAGCTGTATCTCCAAAAGCCAATGACAATGTTAGTGTCTGCTTATCAAAGAATGATTGCAAAATATTAGTGTTTGCTGATAAATCAAAATTAGCATCTTGTTTAATAACTAAATTTCCAGTAATATCAAATTGTGGAATAACATACATTTCAGGATTACCTAATCCATCTCCACCAATCGCTGAAATATTATTTGCGATATTAATTTCAAATGATTTTACTAACATATCGTTTAGTGTTGCTCCATCACAATCTAGTTTCTTATTTTTTAGATCAGCCATATGAATAAAAACATTTTCATCAGGATCCACCCAAGTACCATCGAATGTTTGTTCTACTTGTGATTTTGCAACTCCATCGCCAGTTGTTGTATAGGAAAATCCACTAAAATAATTTCCACTGATAGTGATAGCACCGGCATTTGTGCCATAATCACCTTTTATGGTCAGCTCGTTTACTAACGTTCCGTTTAATCTTATTCCATCTGCGTTTCCAGAAGCAGAAGGCATATAAGCTAAATTCACTGTGTGTGGTATTCCATCTGTTACAGTTCCACCTATTGCTTGTTTATTTGTAGATCCATCAAATTTAACAACGTGAACATTACTTCCTTCGTTAGTAGTTTGCTGTCCTACTAAAGCTAAGTGCTGTAACAATAATTCAGGCGTTGCAATAAATTCAAAAGGCATTGTTACTGATCCACCTTTTTGAACTAATAATGTATCATCTGCATCTTTAATACTTCCTCGACCAGATAATAAGCGACTTTCCCTAAAAACATTAAATGTAGGTTTAGTTACCGAAGCCATAGGTATTCTTCTATATGCCGTACTGTCATTATTATCGGTATCAGCATTAGCATCTAAGCTAACTCCAAACGTGGCTTCTCCTTTTATACCTACCTGTGCATCTTGCACATTTTTGACTGTGGTATCTATTGCCATTATTTACTCTCCTTTTTTGCTTTTTTTGGTTTTGCTTTTACTTCTTCAGCTAAACCATAACTGATTAATTTCGCTGCTGATTCATCTTTTAGATCAACAACTTTTCCTCTTTTCAACTTACTAAATTCAATACTTGTATATAATTTATTATTTGCTCCTAATCGATCTACAAATTTTGGCTTTGCCTTGATCTTCATCTTTCTCCTTTATCCTTGATTTCCTGTGTAAATTAATGATAATGCCCATTGTACTATAAAATAATCTTCAAAATCTTCTTCTTCTACATCAAGCTCCATAGTTTCTAAAGATAAATTATGTGCTCTCGTGCTATCTGAAAGCGTTAAAGCTATATTATCGTGTACTAAAGCTTCTAATATGCTTACTTGGTTAAACACATAATCTTCAAATTGAGCATTATTTCTTCTTAGCATATAATATTGAATGTCTATATTAAATTCACGACTTTCCATAAAAGTAGCCTTTTCTATTTGACTGGATCCAGTTGGAATTAATTTTATAAATTGATTGGACTTATTTACAGCATCAAATCCACTAAATATAGGACATTTTATTTCAGCTCTTAATTTGCTCTTTAAAGCTAACATAATGTTTTTCCAGTTATTTGTATAAGTAACAGCCATTATCTAATTAAATCTATACTAGCATTACTTTTATTCGTTTGCTTCCTATGTGATCCATAAACTTCTACATACCAAATATCACCATCATTAGCCTGCAATCCTTGAAATCTGGCTGTTAATCCACCGTGCAGAGCTTGTAAACCACCTGTAATTATTTCTGATTCAGTTGATGTACCTTCTAATTGATCATTATGATAATAATGAACTTTGAAAGTGGCTACACCATAAGCACCTGTCGTTAGAACTTCCACCTTCAGCATATCATATGGTTCTCCAAAATATTGCCCACCTAATTCGACTATATCCATAGATCCTGCAACAGTTCGTGCTAAAACTTTACCATTTTTATCTTTATCATCTACTTCGTTAGATAATTTATATATACCATCGTTCAGCTTATCAATTAAACCTGTTCTTTCTGAATTAGTAACTAAAGAATGATAATAATCTGCTTCCTCTGATACTCCTTCTTTAGCTCTGATCAGATTAGCAGCTGCAATATAACAAGTTGCTTTAATAATAATAGGATCATATTCTTCTCCTATTGCTGAAGGATTTGTATCTATATCAACTTGCTTAGCTTTTTCAATGGGAGTTGAATATCTTGCATCTAAATAATTATGTAGCTCTAATGAAGCATCCACTAATGATTGTTTAATAAAATCTTCAAAATCTACACCTGCTTCAAATATTTGCTCATTAACTGTTGTTGAAGAATATCCACTATGTTGAAATTTAACATCATTTTGTTCTAAATTGTAGCACCACTTCCCATCACTATTAACACTTGAAAAATCTGCTTCAGGATTACCTTGCTCTGAACCATTTATAAATAATCGAGTTACATATCCACTATTTCTAAAAAAGTGATTATCCCCTGATGTTTCAGTTGGGAATATTTGTATTTTACTATTAAAATCATTCACTCTATTGAAGTATTTCGTTAAATCTGAAACTCCTGCATATCTAAAATTAGTAGCCATTTATTCTCCTATCCATAAAGAACCATTTTAAGTTTTGAATTTTCTATTTGATTAACGCTTCTAGCTCTAATGCTTTCAATAGAATTATATCCATTAACTATGTTAGCAACGCCACCACTATGAGCAGAATGGGAATTAGCATAAACCTTAAACTCAGCGTTAGCAAATTTTTTGACTTGCCACTCACAATGTCCTGTTTCGTATTCCACCCACCCTACATTTCTTCCTTGATGTAATAAATTTCCATTTCCATCATCAAATATAAAAGTTGAAGTATTAGTTTCTGATTTACCGGTTGCTTTGTCATCAATAGTTGCAGGAGCTAATGTTGATTTAGGGCCATAAACAATAGTATCTGTTGTTCCTCCTCCGTACTGACTACCAAGCAAAACAGGAACACCACTTGATAGTGCTGGGAAATTTCCAACATCAAATGGTGTAGTTCCTGAAACATTGCCTATTCCAACTATTGTTTCTGAATGATTAGAATGTGAAGTAACTCTAATATCTCCATTAACTATTCCAATCGTTACTCTTTTATTTCTCAATCCTGATCCAGTTGTGTAAAATTGCTGATCAAAAACAGCCTGTATTTTAGGAAGAACAGCATTTCCTGATCCAGCCCACGTAGTGTCTGATGCATCAGTTGTAAAAGCTATTGCAGTTTCACTTGAAACACTATCAAATCCGTTTGCATGGAACTCATCTACAACTATATGAAACGTGTATGTTGTAGAAGATGCCAGTCCTGTCTCACCACTTGGAACTACACCACTTAATCCAAAATCTAATTCACCACCTTCGGTGTAAAATGGACCAATAGCCACTGAGCCAGGAACCAATCCATCTGCGATCGCATCAGCTGTTCTTGCATAGCCAAAAAAAGCTCCTTTTTGTTTAAATCTACCATCAGCATCACTCTGACATCTTCCAGTATTATAAGGCAAATATTCGTTTCCGAAAAAATAATTTATCTCTTCATTATTAGTTATAGCACTTGGACTTGTACCTAATAATCCTCTTTTAATATTGACTGTCGTACCTGAAACAGAAACAACTTCTACAACTTCATCAGGAGTGTTTCCTAATATTAATAGATCTCCTGCTTTAAAATAACTTCCATCGTCTGCCACAAATGAAGTTTGAGTTAGATCACTAACAGTACCATCAACTAAGACATCACTACCTGATCCATAAGTGGTTCCAGAGATCGCAGCTGCTTTTCTATACTCATTAGCACTATTAATATCTTTAGGCTCAATTCCAATAACTCCAACTCCTGCATCAGCTGCTGATTGATAAACAAAACCATCTGATCCTGGATTATCTGTTGAAGCATAAGAAACTATTCTATTAGTATTTAAATATAAAAAATCACCAGCAGGTAATATTTGTGTCCACGTTCTTAATCTTGTAGCTCCACCACCACCAACATCAACACTATTTGTTGCATCTACACTACTACTATCTTTCCAGTCATAAGTAGCTATACATACTTCAGCTGCAATATCGCTAATATTTTTTATAACACAAGCTTTAGCATTGGCTATTGTTAAACTTGCAATAGATTTTGAAAATGAAGATAAAGTAATAAAAGCTGTTGAATTATCTAATTCTTGCTCTATTGTAAAACTATCTGTATAATTTTTTGAAGTACTGCAGTTATAAACTTCTTCACCTTGTATTGTTAAATTTGTCTGTAATTTTTTTAGTTTCGCCATTGTTCTCCTTAACCAGTTAGATGGTATTTAATATTTATAGCCAAAGAATAATCTGAATTAACACTATCGCTTTCAAAAAAAGCTACTACAACTTTACCACTAGATACACTTTGATTATCTGCCACCCACGTTTCTAAATATGGCTGTTCATTTCCTGCATTAGTATTTCCATCGCTGTGGAAAAGTATAGATCCATTTGTTAAACAATTTGTTGATCCACTTGTAAAATCGTAGCTTTTTAAATGAAATCTAGTTGTATCTCCTGTTGATGTCGATGCTCCTTCTAATGAAGTTACACTATCAATATAGATATTATCTGAAATATACCAAAGTTTAGTCACTAAATAATCTGCTCTTACACTTGTAGCTGGGCCGGAAGCATCTGCTGTAGTATAAGTGTCGGCAGGATCTGTATCATTTCCGAAATGAATATTATCTTCTTGACCGGAAGCATTAAGACCATTAGCTACAAATGGGATCGGATAATGATACCCAGCTAAGTATGCACTATTATCATAGGAATTAATTCCGAAATGAGTGTATTGAGTATTAACAAATAATCCATTTGCCTTGACATAGTTATTTGTGGTATCGACCTGAAACTTTGAAGTTCCTCCTGAATTATTTACAAGAAAAGCCGATGTATTATCTGTACTAGATGAAACTACTACATTTTTATTTGATAAACCTAAAGCCGAGCTAGTTCCATCTCCAGATTTTAAACTTCTATTAGTAGCATCAACTCCGGCATTACTATTACTAACATAAACTAGATCTTTATAAGTTTCTGATGGAGATTTACCTGTCAAACTCATTTATTTTTGCCTTTTATTTGATTATAATATAAACGTTTAATTCTTTTTTTATACATATTTTATTTCTTATTTTAAAAATTAGAACCGAAAAAAATAGCATTATCTGTCAGAACTGGCTCTGTATAAGTTATTATAAAATAACAATATGTTAATCTTGTAGTTCCTCCTGAGTGAGCAGTTAGTTCGATCTCCATTCTAAGATTATTTAAATTAAGATTAGTCCAAGCACTAGATCCGTTAGATGTTGTTCTACTTGTAAAGGTTTGAGTTCTATAATTTAATGATCCTGATTGACTTCCACTACCTTCTGCTGACCAAAACGTGCCACCAAAACCACCTCCATCAAGTATAGTTACTTCTATTTCAAAACTTGCTCCTCTACCATTATTTCCTGATCTAACTACTGCTTGAACACTATCTATACTGCTATATGCTTCTCCGAAATCTTGAAAATTTAATACACACTTTTTCCCTGTTGTGTTTGCGTGTATATAAGAACTATCTGTAGCAATAGTTCCGGAGTGATCTTCATCCATAAAAGTATGAGTTAAACCAATTCCAGAATGACTAAAAGAGTTAGAAATAGTTCCATTAGGTAATAGATTAATAGTAGCCATTAAAATTGAAAGTCAAGCGTAGCTACACCATAAGCTATTTCATTATCAGCATCATAATAAAAACTTAATATATCAACGTGATTTGCATCTGTTGTTAATGTTGGAGCTGATCCTCCTGCCCATTTAACAGCGTTTTCTCCATCTGCTGCACTTTCATCTTCTTCCATAACTTTCCAATTAGTAACTGTTCTACTTCCAGAACCATCTTGCTTTAATAATAATATATAATTTCCTGATAAAGCAGGAAATGTTAGTTTCATATTAGTTATATTCCCTGATCCAAATGTTATAAATTGTTTATTTCCGTGCCTAAAATCACACTCTGTATTACTTGCATCATAGCTTGGTTCTTTTTGATCAAAGCCTATGCTTCCATCAACTTTTATAGTGTTTCCATCATCACCATTTTCGACTATATGAAATATAATATCACCTCCTACTATAATTCTTAATACATCTGCCGATGATTCATATATATAAGTATCAGATCCTGCATCAAAATACAATCCTTTTCCTGAGCTTAAACTTACATCTGATGAATTTAATTTTAATAAACCTGATTCTGCTTCTATAATGCTATTTGTCGAGCTTTTGCTTCCTATTTTGATATGAGGATTACCGACATAAATTTCTTCCACATTAATGGATCCATCTACATTTACTTCGGTTTCGGATAAACTTATAGAAGTATTTTTTTCTCCTATTTTTAATGGTTTTGGATCAGCTTCTAAAGTGCTATCATCTCCTAAACTAACTATATTTTTAATAACCTTATGAAAAGTGTTTTTTAATAATGCTCTAATTTCACTGATCCGAAAATCCATTTATTGTTTTTCTCCTACCTATATTTCTTAATTATAGGTCTTATTTTTTTCCACATCTGATCATCTTTTTTAGATTTAGTGGCTTTTGTTATAAGATCTCCAACAATAAGCAATGCTCTTACACCACCTTTTTTTGCGATCCATTTACTAATTATAGCTTGCACGATCATTAATCATCACTCCTTAATCCAGAAATAAATCCATTTACAAATGCTCCTAGAGTGTTATCTACAAGATCCACAAAATATGGCTCAATAGTAGCATTCCACAAATCTTTTGTCCATTTCCATTTTGACAATCTAAGAGTTAATAAGCTACCTAAAGCGTGAGCCGAATTTTCTACTAGATCATAAATTTTATCGTTCGGTATTCTTTTAAGTAGCCATAATACTAATCCTGCTGATGTTCCACCTGCTAATAATGTAAAATTATTTGTTAAAAATTCCATTAGTTAAATTCTCCTTTATCTATTAATTCAATGTTATTTATAAATGCTTCAACAACTTCCAGTCTTTTATTAAAAAGATATTTATATTCATTATCTTTGTTTAATATTGCGACCATCTTTTCAAGGTTTTCAATGTATTTGCCTTGCTTGTTTACTGCCTTCCATAATATGTCTATTTGTTTATTTTGTGTCATTTTCTTGTCATTAGAAATAATAAAAATACCACCAATTTGTCTAATAGCCATAATAATAATATAAACCTTTTTGTACTAATATTTCTTATTTTCATTTCTTTCTTGCATTCTTAAAAATTTATCTTTTAATCCATTTCCACTCAGATGGGATATTATCTCCACTAAAGTTTTATAAGAATTTTCAATGCCTTTTTGTTCTAATTGCATTCTTTTCTGCTGATCTATTAATTTTATGATAATTCCTTCAACACGACCAAAACTTTCTCTAAGTTCTTTTTGAAGCTCATTTTGTATAAAGTTATTTTGTTTCTGAATGAATAGCCAAAAAGCAACTGCTACAACAAGTGGAACACCATATCTTTCTAGTAATTCGAACCAGTCCATTATACTACCACCTTAAATATTGTTGTGCCTTGACTAAGTTTATTATGGCTTTTTGGATTGTAAGCTTCTATGCTTTTATCTATATCGTAGCCTTTACCATAATTTTGTAGATCTATTTTTATTCCATCTCTAGTACCATTATCATAAAAAATATAGCAATTCTGCGATGCTCTACCGGATAAATTTAAAGCTCTTTCTGAATAATCGTTAGGCCCTACCATACTACTACTTCTGGCATAATTATCTCCTATTCTAGCCGAATGTATATGGCCAAAAATTATGTAATCGATCTTCGTTCCTCTAGCTCTATATCTTCCGATCATTTGAGCTATTGCTTTTTCTACGCCAGTTTTAATTCCACCGTGTCCGTGTATTACTAATAAATTTTGACCTGCAACATCTACAACAGCTTCCATTGGATCACTATCTATAAAGTTTATTTTAGATCCTTTAAACAAATACTTTAATGTTTGAAATATAGTGTAATCATAATTATCGGTGGCAATTAGATCCACCCAGCCATAATCCTTCTTTACTCTACTTTCATTTCCTGTAACACTACAAATAGAAATATTAAAATCTTTATTTAGATCTAGTATTATTTGTTGAAATATATCAACTGCTAAAAAAGTAGCTTTAGCTCTATTAGTAGCCATAGATAATAATTCATCTAATCTACGATCAGAATTAAGAAGATCACCTGATTGAACAAGTAATATGTTTGAAACTCCAAAAGCTTTAAAATACTTTTTAGCTTTATTAACAAATGTTCGACACCTAGCAGAAGCAACATTAAAATCATATTTATTATGTTCTAGATCTACCAGTTCATTGAAATGAACATCACTAAATTGTATAACTCCAACTGCTTTATTATTTTCTTTGTGAGTTTTTGTTAGCTTAGATAAATTATTATTTTCAAAAATCTTTACAAGTTCTTTATTGTACTCAGAACAAGCATTTTCTATTCTTGCATATTCTCGGAATGCCTTTCGTTCAATTCGATTAATGTCTTGGAATGACTGCTTTTGTTTAGCCAGTTTGACATTCTCTTTAAGAATATTAGCATCATCGGAGCTTAATGGATTTACAGATTTATGCCTACATTTTTTACATAAATAACGTTGTCTGCCCTTGCTAAAACCTTCTTTCCTTAATTGCTTAGATAAACAATTCGGACAGACTAGATCCATTCTACTCCTTTATAAATATACCTATAATAGTTGTAATTATGAAAGTTATTGTAATTCCAATTCCTTTGATCCAGGAAATTGCTACTTCGTTCTTTCGTACTCTGCCATTTAATTCTTTTAAATGCTTGTGGTTCGCATCTACTTTTTCTTTAATGTATTCAAGATGAGTAATTATGATATTGTAATCTTTACCTTTCAAGATGAGAAAGCTCCTCACTTAATTCTTTTGCTCTGTTTGGAGTTTGTTTTGCCCACAAGCTGTCTAACATCTCGATGCTTGCTTCTTGATATTGTGCTGTTTCTAAATAATAAATAGTTTTTTTAAACTTACTAAAACCGGATACACCCAACTGATAGCACATTTCAGTCACAACATCTTTTGCTTTTTCAGGACTATCAAAGAACCAACTAAAAGTTGATGATATTCTCTTTTGAAGTTTTTCTAGTTTCCTGATCAGGATTAAATCTGCAATATCTTCATCTAATTCAAGATCTTTGATCGCAAAGCCATAACCAATAGTATCATATCCCTCAGTACATTGATAAACCGAAGATCTAAATCCTTCTCTTTTTTTAATGCCCTCTAATAAGGACATTATCCAACTAATCCTGCTTTTGAATTAACTCTAACACGACAAGCTAAAACAGCTGCATTTGCAGACCATATTTTATGATTTGATGCTTTTCTTATAACAACACTTGTTCCACCATCTATCGAGAATGTTCCAATCTCACTTCCATCAGTTTGTTCTAAAGTAATTAAGTAGTGAGTTCCTAATGCTGCAGTATTAATAAGCCTAACATATTCAGCACCATTAACATCTATCGCAGCACCTGTACTTGTACCTAAAGCAACTTCACCACTTTTTGGTTGAAATATTACATCACTCATTATGCTTCCTCCACTTTATAGCCTTCTTTAGCTTTAATAACTGCTAATACTTTTTCAGATGTACCATTTTTTGGTCTAAGTACCGGACTTAAAAAGCTAGGTCCTGTTATTTTCCAGAACTTACTTTCTTTTTTTGGAGCTTCTTTTTTTGGAGCTTCTTTTTTTTCTTTTGCCATAATATTCCTTCATTAAGATTTTATTATTTTACCATTTTTATCAAAACTTACACCACTAAACATTCCTAAAGAAGCATTTCTATAAACATCTTTTCCTCCATTAGTCCTTGCTTCTCTTTCTGCTAATTCACCCATATAATCAAGATACGGAACCTGATCTCCTTTATAATATGCTTCTTGACCTTTTTCTTTATCTTCGATTAAAGTAAAATCATTATTAGGATCAAGATCTACTCCAGTAGGTAATACAGTACCACCTATATTTTTAGCATTCTTTTTTAATTTTTTATTTTTTTTAGACATATTTTTTAAACAAATGGGTGATGCCGAAGCACCACCCATATTTCAGCATTCTTACATTTGATTTAATAAAGTACAGCCGTGACTGTCAACTGCTTCAATAAAACCAAAATAACCATTTGCAACTAATTCAGTTGCTGCATAAGGTGCGTTTCTTTGGCTTTCGATTTGGATAAAATTACCACCACCAAAATCAATATATCCACAACCAATAGCTGTTTTTGCAAACACGCCACCTTGTGCTGTTCCAGCACCATCATCTTTAGATACAGCCGGTGAAGTATGGATACTTACACCACCAAGATTTGCAACAAAGCCTGATGATCTTAAAGTATCTCCAACTACGCTTCCACCATTTAATGCACCATTACTTTCATTAACTGCACCAGCAGAACCTATTTCGTTTGTAATACCAAAATCACCCCACATATTCATTGGGTGAAGTACACAAGCATAAGGTCTTGGAGCTGAGTTTTCTTCGAGCTTAGCAACTGCAGCAAATAGTTTTTGCATAGACATTCCTGTTGTATTTGCTCCTGCAGTATTACCAAACTCATCAACAAATTGTAAAGCTTGAGTATCAAACTCTAAAGCTACTGCGTTACCTATTGCTGCACCAGCGTTTACAAGTAAAGCATCAGCGTTACCGTGAACTGCTAGATCAGTAATCAAAGTGTCAATATGGTTTCTTAAAGCTTCTGCATCTTTAGCTGTTGTAACAATTTCTTTTCTTGAAACTTGTCCTTCAGTTCCTGAAGATCTTGTTGCTACATCACCAATACCTAATTTAGTATATACAGGTATTCTTGCTTTATTACTACCTTTAACACAAGGAACCATATTAACCAAACCTGGTAATACAGCTACTTTATTAAATTGAACAATTGCTGCACCTACTGCAAATCCTAAACCACCATCAGCTTGTCCAATATCAGTTTCATTTGCCATCGAACTCTCCTAATATTTATCTGTCTTTCAACTGCTTTTTAGCCTTCATTTTGACAGAATTTAATTTTTACTTAATATAGCCTTTAACATTTTGCTCTAAATACTTCGTAAACGCTTCAGGATCTTTTGTTGCAAATTCTTCAGCTGATCCATATCCACCTAAATCACCGGCTTTTCCAGCTGTTGCTCTTGCTTGAGATGTTGAAGGAGCATTAACATTAACCACTTTATTAACATAAGTTTCTAATTTATTTAAATCACTCAAACCATCTGCGATCGATTTATCTTCGTCAGTAGTTAATTTAGACATAAGATTTTCTCTT
>VTLG01007039.1_pt1 | contig 30127 bp, 38 predicted proteins | sample 4694571 | NCBI WGS metagenome assembly VTLG01 (sample SAMN12604809, study PRJNA352737) | marine metagenome | biome: ENVO:00000447; feature: ENVO:00000209|ENVO:00000569|ENVO:01000036; material: ENVO:00002151; isolation source: viral sequences binned using virsorter ...
ACGTCATTGATGAAGTTAAAGAATACTTTTTATTTAATGAAAAAGGTGTTACTAATACAACATCAGGCGGAATTAAAATTGCTGTTGACGCAATAGCATTTTGTCCTAGTGGACTGATAGACCAAAACAAAAATATGGTCTTATCATATTTACATAAAGCAATTAAACCTGTTAATCAATTACGTATGATTGAGGACGCAAGTGTTATATACAGAATTGCAAGAGCTCCTGAAAGAAGAATTTTCAAAATTGATGTTGGTAATTTACCTAAAGTAAAAGCAGAACAATACTTACGTGATGTTATGGCAAGATATAGAAATAAACTTGTTTATGACGCAAGTACAGGTGAGATACGTGATGACAGAAACTATATGTCAATGCTTGAAGACTTTTGGTTACCAAGTAGAGAAGGTGGAAGAGGTACAGATATTACCACTTTACCAGGTGGTGCAAATTTAGGAGAGATGGCAGATTTAGAATACTTTAGAGCAAAACTCTATCGTTCTTTAAATGTTCCTGCTAGTAGATTAGAAGCGTCAACTGGATTTAATTTAGGTCGTTCAACAGAAATAACAAGGGACGAACTTAAATTTACAAAATTTGTACAAAGATTAAGAAAGAAATTTACTGAAATATTTAACGATATATTAAGAACTCAATTAGTTTTAAAAGCCGTTATTACGGATGAAGATTGGTTAATCATAAGGGATGTTCTCCAATATGACTTTTTGCAAGATGGACACTTTGCTGAACTAAAAGATTCTGAAATGTTATTAGAGAGAATAAGACTTGCTGATTCAGTAAGAGATTATGTTGGTAAGTACTTTTCAGTAGAGTACGTAAGAAAAAAAATCTTACGACAAAACAATAGGGAGATTGAAGATATAAACAATCAAATAAGAAAAGAAATTAAAGATGGTATTATTGCTGACCCTATGCAACAATATCAATCTAGTAAAGATACTATAGAAGGAGATATGTAATGGCAGACGCAAGTATTCCAAGTAAGACAGCGGAATTTATTGATAAATTGCAACAAGGTAAAAATGCAGACGCAGGAGAGGCATTTAAGGATGCTTTAAGAGCTAAAGTAGCAAGTGCTCTTGATAAACAAAGAGTAGATGTTGCAGGTAAAGTTTTTAAAGGTGTAGAACCTGAAAAATTTAGTGCCCCTAAACCAGCGGTAACTGAACCTAGTGCAAGAACTGATAAAATTATGGATACAGATGGAAAAGAAATCGCTTTTGAACCGACTAAAGAGCCGAGTCCAACAGCACCAGAACCTGTCGCACCAGAAATGGCGCCAGGACACGAAACACCACCAGACGCAGGTGTATAGAAATGAATAACGAATATTTTTTTACAAGTAAAATATTTGAAGATACAAAGTATCTTGACTCTAAAAGTTATGGAGATTTATCTCCTAAAATGAAATTAGCAGTACAAGATACTTTTAAACTTATTGAAAGAACGTCTGGAGATATTATAAGTAAATTTGAATCTTCAGTAGATAAAGTTGCTGAAGCAAGAAAAATAAATAAAGAAGAATTATATCAATATTTTGACAACGAAGTAAACGAACAATTAGGAGCATAAAATGGCGTGGGTAGATGTACCAGGATCAAATAGTGTTTGGGAGTATGAAAATACTGCTACAGCATCCAATACATATTCAGACGCACCAGGAACTTATTCAGGTGGTATAAGAACTTATACAACTCCTGGAACTGGTCAAGTAAATAAAATTTATGCTAGATGTAGAAAAAAAGGAACAACAGTAGAACGTGGCGAATTATCAAAAGATTTTTTTGACGCTACACACGTAGGATTCTAATATGGCAGATATAGTAGCAACACAAACAATAGCAGATACATCTGGAGTTAAGTATGTCATAAAAATGACTAACTTTTCAGATGGTTCTGGAGAAACTAACGTACAAAAAATAGACGCTTCAGCGACTACTTTTATGAGTGAAGATGGTGAAAGACGTATAGCAAGAGTTTATTATTCAGTTAACGTATCAGACGCAAAATCTGGTGTGGAATTGATATGGGATGGTGCTACAAATGCTACTGCTTTATTTCTATCAGGACAAGGAACAATGGATTTAAGAACTGATGGAAACTCATTTAAAAATGACGCAACTACACCAACAGGTGATGTGTTGTTAAGTACAAAGAATTTTGCAAAAGGTGATAACTACTCAATTATAGTAGAATTTAGATAAAAAATCTTATAAATAATAGAGAAGAGAGAGAACAATGAAACTAATTACCGAAGAGGCCGCTCAATCACAATTCATAGTTGAAGAGGTTGGAGGCAAGAAAAATTACAAAATCAAAGGTGTCTTTTTACAAGCAGATATCAAAAATAGGAACGGAAGAGTTTATCCTAAAGAGATATTGCAAAAAGAAGTTTCAAGATATAATAGAGAATTTATCAACAAAAGACGTGCATTTGGTGAGTTAGGACATCCTGACGGACCAGTTGTAAATCTTGAAAGAGTAAGTCATATGATAACAGACTTACATCCCGACGGTTCAAACTTTGTTGGTGAAGCAAAAGTGATGGATACTCCATACGGTAAGATTGTTAAAAATCTTATTAACGAAGGTGCTCAATTAGGAGTGTCTTCAAGAGGTATGGGATCACTAGTGCGAGGACGTGGCGGAGTTAATGAAGTAGGAAGAGATTTTTACTTAGCAACTGCCGCTGACATTGTAGCAGACCCGAGTGCTCCAGACGCTTTCGTAGAAGGCATTATGGAAGGTAAAGAGTGGGTATGGGATAATGGTGTTATCAAAGAGAGAGATATTGAAGAGTGGAAACAGTATATAAATGAAGCTAAAAGACTACGTTTAGCAGAAGCAAAAGCTAAAGTCTTTAAAGAATTCATTGAAAAACTGTAATCTTATAAATATCTATTAATAACGAGAGAAAATTATTTAAACGTTTAAATAAATTAAGGAGATTTATTCTTATGGCCGATACAGAACAAAAACTAGAGGCGTTAGAAGCAAAAGTAGTGGACGAGGCGAATTCACCTAATCCACAAGCGGATGCTCCTAAAAAGAATGCTGTTGCGGCCGAACCTTCTCATATTGCTAAAATGAGTGAATATGAAGATTTAGGTAAGGCAGTAGTAAAACCAACAGATTCTAATCCTGACGCAACTAAAAAAATGACAAAAGTTTCTGGACAAGCTCCTCAAAAACATCAAGGTGCTGCTGACCCTATGCCAAAATTAAGTGGTCACAACACTAAATTGGAGAATAAAGAAACGAAAAAAGACGAAGACGGTAAAGAAATTAAAGAAGGCGATTTACCACCAGCTCTTCAAAAAGCTATTGACGCTAAAAAAGACAAAAAAGATGTCAAAGAGTCTGACGAAAAGAAAGACGAAAAAGCGAAAAAAGCTGATGACGCTGAGGTAAGAACTGAAGACGAAGACAAAGAAAAGAAAAAAGAGATTGACGTAAAAGAACACGTTGACGCTCTTGTCGCTGGAGAGAAAGACTTAACCGAAGAGTTTAAGAACAAAGCTGCTACTATTTTTGAAGCGGCAATCAAATCTAAAGTTAAAGAGATTGCTGAAGAAATGGAAGCGGACTATAATACTAAATTAGAGCAAGAAAGTGCTAAAGCTAAATCAGAATTAACTGAAAAAGTTGATTCATACCTTGCATACGTAGTTGAAGAGTGGATGAAAGAAAACGAAATCGCTCTTGAAAGAGGTATCAAAGGTGAGATAGCTGAAGACTTTATCAATGGTCTGAAAAAATTATTTGAAGACCATTACATTGATGTTCCAGATGAAAAATATAACGTGCTTGAAGACCAAGCAGGTAAAATTGAAAAACTGGAAAAAGACCTCAATGAGCAGATTGAAAAAAATGTTGAGTTAAACAAGGAAGTTGGAACTAAAGTTAGAGATGAAATCAAATCTAAAGTTTCTGAAGACCTTGCTGACACAGCAAAAGAAAAATTTGCTAAACTTGCTGAAGAGATTGAATACTCAAACGCAGAAGACTATCAGAAGAAATTAGAAACTGTTAAAGAATCTTATTTTGGAAAGAAAGCTCCTACTGCTGAAGAGAAATTAGATGATGTGGCGGCAGATAATGCTTCTAACGAAGACTTATCAAAATCTATGGCTGCTTACAGCGCCGCTATAAGCAAAACTAAAGACATTAAGTTGTCTATTAAGTAAATATATAGGGAGATAAACACATATGTACTTATCTGAAACACACGAAAAAAAATGGCAGCCAGTACTAGAGCATCCTGATTTACCAAAAATTACTGATGCTTATAGACGTGCCGTAACATCCGTGATATTAGAAAACCAAGAACGTGCTTCTAAAGAAGATAACGCTTACTTGGCAGAAGCGGCTCCAACAAACGCAACAGGTAGTGCTGTAGCGAATTGGGATCCAATTCTAATTTCATTAGTACGTAGAGCAATGCCTAATTTAATTGCATACGATATCGCAGGTGTACAACCAATGACAGGTCCAACTGGACTTATTTTCGCAATGAGAAGTAGATATACTTCACAAACTGGTGGCGAGTCATTCTTTGACGAAGCTGACACAGACTTTAGTGGTAGAAATGCTGCTGGATCATCTGTTGATGGTTTCTCGGAAAATGCTCACTCTGGTGCTAACCCAGGCGTTCTTAACGATAGCTCACCTGGAACTTATACAACTGGTGGCGCAATGACTACAGCGAAAGCTGAAGCATTAGGTGACGCTAGTGGTAATGCATTCGCTGAAATGGCTTTCTCAATAGAGAAATCTACGGTGACTGCTAAATCAAGAGCTCTTAAAGCTGAATACACTATGGAACTTGCTCAAGACTTAAAAGCAATCCACGGTTTAGACGCAGAAACAGAACTTGCAAACATCTTGTCAGCTGAAATTTTAGCTGAAATCAATAGAGAAGTTGTAAGAACTATCTACATCAATTCAGAAAAAGGTGCTCAAACTGGTAACGTAACTACAGCAGGAATTTTTGACCTAGATACAGACTCAAATGGCAGATGGTCAGTTGAGAGATTCAAAGGTCTTATGTTCCAACTTGAAAGAGATGCTAACAGAATAGCGCAAAGAACTCGTAGAGGAAAAGGTAACATTATTATCTGTTCTTCAGACGTTGCTTCTGCTCTTCAAATGGCTGGAGTATTAGACTACACACCAGCTCTTAACAACAACCTAAACGTTGATGACACAGGTAATACTTTTGCAGGTGTTCTTAACGGTAGATTTAAAGTGTACATTGATCCATATTCAGCTAATAGTGCTGCTAAGCAATATTATGTTGTTGGATACAAAGGTACATCACCATATGACGCAGGATTATTTTACTGTCCATATGTACCTCTACAAATGGTTAGAGCTGTTGGTCAAGATACTTTCCAACCAAAAATCGGATTCAAGACTAGATATGGCTTAATCGCTAATCCATTCGCTGAAACTGGTGCTCAGTCAGGTGCTGCTACAGCAGTAAATGACGCTGGAAGTGCAAACGCTAATAGATACTACCAAAAAGTACAAGTAGCAAACTTGATGTAATATCATTGGTTAGAATCACTTTTTTCTAACAGAATTAAAAGGGGAGTTTTTACTCCCCTTTTTTTTGGCCTAATTTTCACATATAAATAGTACTATGACAATAAAACAATCATATAAAAGGCAACCAACAAAGTTTGATTATGCCTCTCCAACGCAGTTTAAATTTACTATTACAAAACTTCCTAAAGTAGAATTCTTTTGTACAGCAGTAAATTTACCAGGCATAACATTAGAAGGTAATATGGCACAGGATACACCATTGAAAGAAATACCTGTACCTGGAGATAAATTAGCATACAGTCCATTAAGTATGGATTTTATGGTTGATGAAAATTTAGAAAACTATAGAGAGATACACGGTTGGCTAACTGGTCTAGGTTTTCCTAGAGATAGAGAACAATTTAGAAAATTACTTGGTGGCGGTGCAGATAGATTCCCAACATCTACTGGTGCAAAGCAAGAAACAGACGCAGGTATTATAAGAACACAATCAGGTGATACTGGTGCTGTTTATTCAGACGCAACATTAAGTATATTAACAAGTAAAAATACAACAAATATTCAAGTCAGATTTGCAGACGTATTCCCTACATCTTTATCTGGATTGAATTATAACCAACAAGCAACGGATGTTAACTATTTGATAGCAACAGTAACTTTCCAATACAAAATTTATGAATTTGCAGAAGGAAGTGGTAAGGTAACCGAAACAGTTACGTAAGAAACTTTACTTTTCTATTATAATATGTTATAGTGATTATTATGGATTTAGAACAATTACAAGAACAAGCAGACAAAGATTTAAAAATTAACGATAGTGAACTTGATTTAGAATCAATCAAAACACCTCAATTACACAACCAATATATGAAACACTTAACAAAGTTTAAGTTAATGTTAAGTAGAGCAGAAAGCGAATTACATATTAAGAAAAGAGAAAAGTGGGAATACTATACAGGTAAAGCAGACTCTACTGTATATGTTGAAAAACCTTTTAACTTAAAAATATTAAGGCAAGACGTAGATAAGTATATTGATTCAGACGAAGAAGTTATTAGAGCAAAACAAAAGGTTGATTATCTCAATACAGTTGTTGATTTTTTAGATAGAAGTATTAAACAAATTTCAAATAGAACATTTACTATTAAGAACGCAATTGATTGGAAGAAATTTACATCAGGAGCTATCTAATGGCAAACAAACAAGTTAAAGTTGATATACATATATTCAAAAGTGAACCTAAAAAATCTTTTTTTGCACCCGAGTATGATTATAGAATATTTGAAACTGAAGTACAACAAGTTAATTTTATAGATTTAGCAAAACTTATTTTAAGCAAAGAAAAAGAATTATTAGAATTACCTATATCAGACGTAGCAAAAGACGCTTACACAGGATTAGGACCAGATAGTACAACAGCTAGATTTGATAAGTATAATGTTTTAAAATGGAAAGATAAAAATATAGAAGAATTAAAAGGAAATATAATACACTTTCATAATAACATTTTAAAATATTTTAAACAACCAATTCCAAAAGAATTATATGTACAATGTTGGGCTAATATAATGAGAAAAGGTGACCAAATAAAAACTCATATACACGATATAGGACCAAACTGTTATTTAGCAGGTCATATTTGCGTACAATGTGATGATACATATACTCATTATATCAATCCAATAAATCAAATTAATAACCCTATGACACATAGTAGTAAAAATGATGTAGGTAAAATGAGTATGTTTCCAAATAATATACCACACTATACAGATATACAAAAATCAAATAACGAAAGAATAACACTTGCATTTGATTTATTTCCATTTAATCCAGAAACAATAAAAGACGGAAACTTACATTCAGGAAATTATTTAAAGATAGTATGAAAAATGTAAGGTATCTTGTAATAGACAAAAAGGATGATGTCTATTTAAAGATAGAAGCAGAAGATTCCATTAGAAGAGAATTAGGACAACACTTTACTTTTGAAGTACCTGGTTTTCGTTTTATGCCACAATTTCGTAATAGGGTATGGGACGGAAAGATAAGACTATTTTCATATGCAACTGGTCAAATATATGTTGGATTATATCCATATGTACTTAATTGGTGTAAAGAAAATGATGTAGAAGTTGTTGATGGAACGAAGATAGAAGATACTAAAGTAGATGATGATAAGGTAGAAAAGTTTATTAATGCTCTTAAAATTCCTATGGAAGTAAGAGATTATCAGAAAGAAGCATTTTCATATTCAGTTAAAAAGAATAGATGTTTATTACTATCGCCAACGGCTAGTGGTAAATCACTTATATTATATCTATTAGTACGTTTCAACCTATTAAGACTACCCAAAAACAAAAAGATATTAATTATAGTACCTACTACATCATTGGTAGAACAACTATGGAAAGATTTTAAAGACTATGGTTTTGATAGTTTAAAAAATGTACATAGAATATATGAAGGACATAGTAAAATTACTAATAAAAGAGTAGTTATATCTACTTGGCAATCAATATACAATTTATCAAAGAATTACTTTAGTGATTATGGTATGATAATTGGTGACGAAGCACATCTATTTAAAGCAGTATCATTAACAAAGATAATGACAAAGCTAACTAATTGTAAATATAAGATAGGTTGTACTGGAACCCTAGATGATAGTAAAACACACAAACTAGTACTAGAAGGATTGTTTGGCGCAGTTAATAAAGTCACTACAACAACTGAATTACAAGACCAAGAACACCTAGCAAAACTTAAAATTTTCTGTTTAGTATTACAATATAGCAAAGCACAAAGAGATTTCTTAAAAAATAAAACCTATCAAGAAGAAATGGATTTTTTAGTTAGAAATGAGAAAAGAAATAAATACATAAAAAATCTGGTCACAAATTTACAAGGCAATACTTTATGTCTGTTTCAGTATGTAGAGAAGCACGGTAAGTTATTATTTAATTTAATTAAAGAAAAGGTCGGTGACAGACCTATTTTCTATATCCACGGAGGAGTGGAAGCAGATGAAAGAGAACGAGTTAGAGCAATTACCGAAAAGTCGGATAACGCAATTATTGTCGCTTCTTATGGGACGTTCAGTACTGGTATCAATATTCGTAATTTACACAATATTGTTTTTAGTAGCCCTAGTAAAAGCCGTATAAGAAATTTACAATCAATTGGTCGTGGTTTAAGACTAAAAGACAACGAATCACACGCAACGTTATATGACATTGCTGATGACCTTTCCTATGGCGAAAAAGAAAATTACACTTTACAACACTTTAGAGAACGTATAAATATTTACAATAGTGAAGATTTTGACTATGAGATTCACAATATAGAATTGGAGAGGGATGGAAGTAAAAGCTAATATACGTATAATCAAACTTATAAATGGTGATGACGTTGTGGCACATATGCCATCAGGTGATAAACAACTGCCTGATAAATCTCCATTAATGAGATTAGAGAAACCTTTACAAATTAAATATATTCCACAGATGACCTCTATGGGAATAAGAGATTATATTGCTCTTATTAAATGGGTAAACTATACACCAGATAAAGTTGTAACTATTCCAAAAGATAAGATACTTACTATAACAAAGGCGTCGGATGATATGTCTAAAAATTATGTAAATCTTGCAAATGATTATGACAGATTAGACCAACCGAAAAAAGCTAAAAAAGGTGCTTTCATACAAGAACAAATTTCTGAGGAAGATAACGAATTATTGAACGAAATATTTAAAGATAAAATAACAAAGAGAACGCTCCACTAGTTACTAAAGCGGTCTCCAACGGTCTACATAGACCATTATATACAAAAAACGTGAAAAGTCAAGTGCCATTCAAATCAAAAAAACTCGCTCATATCGCTAAACAATGGCAGATAGGAGAGATTATTCCTGTCAAAAAACTATCTAAAGCAATCAAACGATTATTACGTCATAGCATTGACAAAGACAAAAAATTGTAGTAATATGTAATCATTATGCCAGGAATTAGAATTAAAAAAAAACCAGAACATTATGTAAATAATAAAGAATTTTTACAGGCAATGATTGAGTATAGAAAGTCTGTAAATAAAGCTAAAAGACAAAAACAAAATAAACCACCAGTACCAGATTATGTAGGTGAGTGTTTTTTAAAAATAGCAAATCACTTATCATTTAGACCAAATTTTATAAACTATACTTATCGGGATGATATGATATCAGACGGTATAGAGAACTGTTTACAATATTTGGATAACTTTAATCCAAAAACATCAAACAATCCATTTGCATATTTCACACAAATTATCTATTATGCCTTTGTACGGAGAATACAGAAGGAGAAAAAACAAACAACTATTAAACACCGTATGATTCAAAACGCAAACTATGATGATATGACATTGCAACCAGGAGAAGATAGAGAGTTTAAAAATCAATTTACAGAATTTCTACAAAAAAATCTTCCGCAGGAAGAACCAGTTAAAAAAACAACAACTAAAAAGAAAAAAAAGAAAAAGTGAAAACTGATAAGATTTTAATAGTCGGCGGAGGTTCTGCTGGCTGGATGACTGCTGCTACTTTAGTTAAAGCATTTCCAAATAAAGATATAACTGTAATAGAATCACCAAATATACCAACTGTTGGTGTTGGTGAAAGTACAATATCAAAAGTTAAACAATGGACAAAATTTTTGGGCATTGATGATAAAGAATTTTTAAAACATACAGATGGCACTATTAAGTTTAGTATTAAGTTTACAGACTTTAATGGAAAAGACGAGGCAGGATTTCATTATCCTTTTGGTCCAGTTATAACAGAAGGAACTCAATTAAATTATAATGATTGGTGGATAAAGAAAGAATTTTATCCAGAAACACCTGTTTCAGATTATGCTGAAAGTTTTGCTCCTAATATGGCGTTAGTTAATCAACGTAAAGGTGCTTTTAAGTTTCATAATTTTGAACTAGACCGTGATTCTGCTTATCAGTTTGACGCAACTAAATTTGGTTTATGGTTAAGGGATCATTATTGTTTACCAAGAGGTGTTAAACATATAAAAGAAGAAGTTATTGATGTGCCTACAAATGAAAATGGTATAAAATGTATAGTTACAAATAGATATAGTTATTATGCCGATTTATTTGTTGATTGTACAGGTTTTAAATCAATGCTTTTAGGCGGTGCATTAAAAGAACCATTTGAACCTATACAAAATCTACCAAATAATAAAGCGTGGGTAACCAGAATTCCTTATGTAGATAAAACTAAAGAAGTAGAATGTTTTACTAATTGCACGGCAATAGAAAATGGGTGGGTATGGAATATACCATTATGGAGTAGAGTTGGTACAGGTTATGTTTATTCAGATAAATTTGTAGATGATGAAACTGCTTTAAAAGAATTTAAAAATCATTTAGCAGGTGTACGACCTGGTTTTGGTAATGAAGAACACGAATTTAGAAACATTACAATGAGAACTGGTATACACGAAAGATTATTTGTGAAAAATTGTGTTGCAATAGGACTATCTGCTGGATTTATTGAACCATTAGAGAGTAATGGTTTGTTTTCAGTACACGAATTTTTAATGATGTTAGTAAGAAATTTAAGAAGAGAAAATATTACACGTTGGGATAAAGATAACTTTACGTTTGCTTGTAAATCTATCTTTAAAGGATTTGAGGAATTTGTTGGGTTGCATTATGCTTTATCAACAAGAAATGATACTGAATATTGGAAAGCAAATAATGAAAGAGTATGGGAAGAAAGTTTATATACTTTTAAACCTAAAATTATGTTAGGATATTTACAAGCCGCTTTACAAAGAAATATGGCGTCGGAGTTTCCTGTTGATCCTATGGATAGACCAGGCAAATATGGATTACATTATATAGCAGCTGGTTTAAATTGGTGTCCAATGGATTTACCTAACTTAATAAATCTAACACATAAGAGTAAAGAAGAAATAAAACAACGTATGGATCCATTTATAAAGAAATTAACTGAACGCAAACAACAATGGAATAAAGAAGTTGAAAACTTTCCAAGTTATCACGATTTTATACAGGAGAATTATTATCAATGAAGATAGCATTACTTAACGATACACACTTTGGTTGTAGAAATGATAGTCCTCATTTTGTACAATATCAATCACGATTTTATGATGAAGTATTTTTTCCATATTTAAAAGAACACAATATTAAGACGTTAATACATTTAGGTGATGTAGTTGATAGACGTAAATTTATAAACTATAAGACTGCTAATTTCTTCCGTCAAAAGATTATGAAAAGACTTTGGGAAGAAAAGGTTGATACACATATTATATTAGGTAACCACGATACTTATTATAAGAATACAAATAAAGTAAATGCAATTACTGAATTATGTACAACGTATGATGGTCAAAATGAACCTTGGATATATGCGAGTCCAAAAGAAGTTACCTTTGATGGATTGCCTATATTGTTTATGCCTTGGATATGTGATGATACGTATGAAGAGTCTTTATATGCTATTGAAAATTCAAATGCTGAAATATGTATGGGTCATTTAGAAGTAAAAGGTTTTGAAATGCATAGAGGACATATGAACGAACAAGGTTTAGATAGGTCAATGTTTCATAGATTTGAAAAAGTTTTATCAGGACACTTTCATAAAAAATCAGATGATGGTCAGATATATTATTTAGGAACACAATATGAAATTACTTGGAACGATTATAAAGACCCTAAAGGTTTCCATATTTTTGATACGGATACTAGAGAGTTAACTAGGGTTCCTAATCCAATAAGAATCTTTAAAAAGATAGTGTATGATGATACACAACACGATTATAATACGTTAGACATATCAAGATTTGATAACAGTTATATCAAACTGTTTATATCTCAAAAAACAGATGAAGATATGTATGATAAGTTTATCAATAGGTTGTATAGTACATTAAACATATATGAACTAAATATATTTGAGGATACTAGTGATGTAACTGCTAGTGTAAAAGAAGATTTAATAGAACAAGGTGAAGATACACTTACATTTTTGGGCAAGTATATAGACCAACTTGATACAGACCTTGACAAAAATAAATTAAAAGAGTATACTAAAGAATTATATAGCGAGGTAAATCAATGAGTATAGACGAAAAGAAAATGCAAGAAATGGTAGAAAGTATTAATAGGTCGCAGTTTCAAGGAAATCAAGACCAATATTCATATAACTTTGACAAAGATAAAAATTATGATCCAGCTGATCCAGTACCTACTAAAATAGAAACAGAAGGACATTTAAATTTTGGTCCATATGTTGCTTATTTTAAAGTACATCAAGCATTATTAGATGGACTTTTAAAAAGAGGTAAAGAAGCACCACAAGGTTCAGGAAATAGTAGATTAGCAGGATTATTAAGTGACCAAAGACGTTATAGTAATGAAGATAAAGAGTGGTACATAAGACACTTTCAACCATATATAGATGAATATGTTGAAGGACATTGTAGATTTGTTGGACAACCATATGATGAAAGACAATTTTCAAAAGCATATACGTTAATGGATTTATGGATTAATTTTATGAAAGAACGTGAATATAATCCTCAACACTCTCACGGTGGACAATTTTCTTGGGTTATATATTTAAAAACACCAGACATAAAAGAAGAAAGAGAATCATTTAAAGGAACTGGTTTAGGTCCTGGAGTTATAGGTTTTCATTATGGTGAAAATCAAGCACCAAAATGGGCAGAACACTCATACAAATATGAACCAATAGTAGGATATATGTGGATATTTCCAGCGCAATTAAGACACGAAGTATTACCTTATACAACTAAAGGAGAAAGGATAAGTGTATCTGGAAATTGTTATATGAATCCACCTAATCAAAAAACAACGTATTTGAAAACTGAAGGTGCAGAACCATATGTTGGATTAGGACGCAAAGGTAAAATAACTGGAGATTATGTCGGATTAGGCAAAGATAGAAAATAATTTTTAGTTTTATATTATGATACAGTTTAAGAGAATATCTTATAAGAATTTTTTATCTACAGGTAATGTACCAATAGAAGTAGATTTAAGAAAATCACAATTAACATTAGTCATAGGAGCAAACGGAAGTGGTAAGTCTACTTTGTTAGACGCATTATGTTTTGCTTTATTCAATAGACCATTTCGTATTATTAAAAAAGACCAAATGGTTAATACTATTAACAATGGTGGTTGTGAGGTTGAGTTAGAATTTAATGTAGGACCAAAAGAGTATAAAGTTATAAGAGGTGTTAAACCAAACATCTTTGAAATACATTGTGATGGACAATTAATGAGTCAAGACGCAAGCGCAATTGATTATCAAAAGTATCTTGAAAACAATATTATGAGGTGCAACTATAGGTCGTTTTGTCAAGTAGTATTATTAGGGTCTTCTTCTTATATGCCATTTATGAAAATGAGAGCAAGTTTCAGAAGAGAGGTCGTTGAAGAGATTTTAGACATAAGAGCATTTAGTAGAATGGATACTATATTGAGTGGTCAGCAAAGAGAATTACAGAATAAAATAACTGAAACACGTCATCAATGTGAGTTAATAGAGACCAAGTATCAGACTGAAGCAAAGTACTTGGATACCCTTCTCCACAAGGATATAGACGTCCAAACGCATAAAAATAGGGTGCTTGAGAAGAATACCAAGGATAGATTAGAGTATGAAAACAAGGTAGCACAACTCAATAAAGAGATAGATTCGGCAAAAGATTGCATACAGGATAGACATATAGTTGATGATAAATCAAAGCAATTATCCAAGATAGAAGCGAAGATTGAAACTAATTTAGAAAGACATAAGAAGTCTTTAAAATTTTTTGAAGAAAATGATGTGTGTCCAACTTGTACACAACCACTATCTACAGAATTTAAACATCAAAAATGTAATGAAGAGAAAAATAAGATTAATACTTTACAAGATGGTATGGAAAAGTTATTAAAAGAACTTGTAAATATGGGTGAAAAAATAAATGAATATGATAAAGTAGCAGATAAGATTTATAATTTAAGTGTTGATTTATCAAAAGTAAATACATCATTAGAAGGTCTTAAAAATCAAAGTGATAATATAGAAGAAGATTTAAAAGTATTTACAAATAAAGAAGAAGATATAGCAAATATTAGAAAACAATTAAATGAAATGAAAGACCAATTAAGACATTGTAAAATAGAATTAGATAAAATTGTTGAAGAGAAAATGTATCAAGATGTATTAAGACAAGTATTAAATGACAAAGGTGCTAAGGCACAAATTATTAAGAAGTATATACCTATAATGAATCAATTGATTAATAAGTATCTACAAGCAATGGAGTTTTATGTATCATTTCATTTAGATGAAGAGTTTAATGAAACAGTTAAGAGTAGATATAGAGATACATTTAATTATAATAACTTTAGTGAAGGTGAAAAAATGAGAATAGATTTAGCATTGTTATTTACTTGGAGAGATATAGCTAAACTTAAAAACTCTACTAATACAAATCTATTAATACTAGATGAGATATTTGATTCAAGTTTAGACCTTGCAGGTACAGATGATTTCTTTAAAATAGTACAGAAATTATCAAACGAAAATGTCTTTATTATTTCACATAAAGGTGATATATTATTTGATAAATTTACAAACATAATTAAGTACAAAAAAGACCAAAACTTTACAGTACTAGATAGGATATAATGGTTAAAGTAATTACAAAAGAAGAAGCAGAAAAACAAGGAATGGAAGTAGAAAGACTTTTAAAATTGCTACCACCTAGCGATCCTAAAGTTAGGTCAGCTATAGCACCCTTTACAGATGATATGTTAAAGGAACACGATTTTAAAGATAGAAAAGAACTGTCAGAAGAAATGTTTAAATCAATGGCAAGATATGGTGGTATAGGTTTATCTGCTAATCAAGTAGGGTTACCATTTAATATGTTTGTATTAGGTAATCATTTATCATTAGAAAATGGTTTAAAAATGGCTTGTTTTAATCCTATGATAGTTAGTACAAGTGAAGAAACTATAATGATGAAAGAAGGTTGTTTAACATATCCTTTCTTATTTTTAAGTATCAAAAGACCTAGAAAATGTGTAGTAAAATATACAGATGAAAATGGTGATTTAAAAGAAGGCAATTTAGATGGTATGATAAGTAGAATATTCCAACACGAATATGAACATATGTTAGGTAGAAATTTTACTGAACACGTAAGTAAATTTAAATTAAAAAGAGCAGAAGAAAAAGCAAAGAAACAGTTTAAAATCTGGCAAAAGCAAATGGAAGCTAGACACGGCAAATATGAAGAAACTAACAAATAAAACTGATACAAGAAATGCATTAGAAGCGTTTGGTGTAGAAACAACAGGTGATGAACTTATTACAAGTAAGGGCAATCTAAAAGGTGTTGTTCAAAACGAAGAAGAATTAAATTCTAATATTGATATGATATATGAGTATTGGAAGAAGAGAGGATTTCCATATTATGCTACAGATAAACAGTATAGAGAAGCACAGTTTAAAACATTACAATCTACAGACTTTAAAGGTCTATTAACGCAAGACAAAGTTATTAAACCGAATCAGACAGGATTATCTTTAGCTTGGTCGTATATGCCACATAGTTTTGGTATACGTTGTGGTAAAATGAGAACTCCTATGGAGATATATGAAAGTGAAGAACACTTTAAAAAAGGTATACGTAAGTTATTAACAGGTAGTTTTTTTGGTAAACAATCAGTAGATACTTTAATGCCTATCGCAAGTAATTTAGAAGGTGAAATAACTGAAATATCTCCTGAATCAAAACATAAATCAGAAAGTGTAATGAGGTCTTTATTAAGAAGATATACAGGAACTCAATGTGTATCTAATTTTAGACCCACAGCAGCGGCGTGTTTATATTCACATTTCGCATTTCCAGGTGCTATGGTATGGGATATGTCAATGGGATATGGTGGACGTATATTAGGTGCAATTATATCAGATATTAATTATGTTGGTACTGATCCAGCAGAATTAACATTTAAAGGACTACAACAAATTAAAGAAGATTTTGGTAGAGATAATAGACACTATTTCTTAAACAAGTGTGGTAGTGAAGTATTTGAACCAAAAGAAAATAGTTTAGATTTTGCATTTACAAGTCCACCTTATTTCAATTGGGAACAATATGGTGAAGAAGAAGGACAATCATTTAATCAATATAGTGGTAATGAAGAGTGGAACAATGGCTTTTTAAGAAAGACTATACAAAATGCATATAAAGGATTAAAGAAAGATAAGTATATGGGTTTAAATGTAGCAAACATTAAATCACATAAAACCTTTGAAGATGATACAGTACGAATCGCTGTAGAAGAAGGATTTACACACACGGATACCTATAAATTACAGTTATCCTCGCAAGAATCTGGTGCAAAATATGAGCCAGTTTTCATATTCCAGAAATAGAATCGTCTAAAAGTCGCATAAAATAAGGGGAAATTAACACTTGACTTTCCCGATTTTTTCCTGTATTATATATACATACTATGAAAAAAAGCACTACAATTAATTTAGACACAAAAAGTCAATTAGCTAAATTACTTGCAACAGAAAATATAATCATACAACATAACGCTGTATCAACAGCAAGTTTTAACACAAAGACTCGTGTATTAACTCTTCCTATATTTAAAGAATCACACGGTGATGTTTATGATATGTTAATTGCTCACGAATGTGCTCACGCATTATTTACTCCAGAAGACGGATGGAAAAAAATATGTGATGATGATGAGTTAAGAACTTACGTTAATGTATTAGAAGATACTAGAATAGACAAAAAAATTCAAAAGAAATACCCAGGAGTTGTTAGAAATTATATCAACGGTTTTGATATATTAGAAAAACAAAACTTCTTTGGTATGAATAACAAAGATTTAAATAAAGACCTTATGTTAATTGATAAGATTAATTTAAGAAGTAAATCAAGTCAAAGAATTCCATTCATATTTACTCCCGATAACAACAATTGGTTAGCAAAAGTTGACGCCATCAAAACTTTTGCTGACGTTGTTAGAGTTGCTAAAGAAATGTTGAATTGGCAGAAAAAACAAGTTGAAGATATAAAGAAATTACCAGATTTTGATGACCACCCATTAATTAAAAATTATGATTTATCAGATGAAGACGGAGAAGATCCAGAAGATAGTGAAAAACAAGATGTTAAATCAGATGAGAATTCAGATGAACAAGATGAAAAAAATGATAAAAGAGATTCAGAAGAAAAAGGAACAGATAACGATTTAAAAGATAAAGAAAAAGAAGAAGATAAAAAATCACTATCACCAACTCAACACGCCAAAGGTGCTGGAGGAGACCCTGCTCAGAAAAAACTTAAAGCAATTACAAACGATTTCTTTGAAGAAAAAAAAGAACAGTTGTTAGATAAAAAAACTTCTTATGTATACGGTACATTACCAACACCAAATTATAGTCAAGTTTTAGTATCATATAAAGAATTTTTAAATGATTTTAGAACACACATTAATAAAGCATTAAATGATTATCCAACAGGTACAACTGAATATAGAAGATGGTTATTAGATAAGTTTAAAAAATTTAGAACTGAAAACAAGAAGACAGTTATGTATCTTGTTAAAGAATTTGAAATGAAAAAAGCTGCTAGTGCTTACAAGAGAGCAAGTACTGATAAAACAGGAATTATTGATCCTTTAAAATTAAAAAATTACAAATTTAGTGAAGATATATTTAAGAGAATAACTATTGTACCTGACGGTAAAAACCACGGTATGATAATGTTATTAGATTGGTCAGGTAGTATGAGTGATTGTATTTCTGATACTATTGCTCAATTAATTAACCTAGTTGAATTTGTTAGAAAAGTTAATATACCATTTGAAGTATATTTTTTCACTAGTGAAAGAGATAAATCAGAAAAAGAAATACCTTATTGGAAGTACAAACACGGTGACTTTGTTTTTGATGAATTTAAATTAGTAAATTGTGTTAGTCATAGAATGAAAAAAAATGAATTTGAAGAATCATTATTATACTTATTCCATATGGCAACATCATATGATTATAGATGGAATAGATTCGGTGATGTAGATGAGTATCCAAAAGGAAATAATTATCAAATGCCAGACAAATATTGGTTAGGAAATACTCCTTTAAATGAAGCATTGTTAGTATGTAATTCACTAGTACCAGAATTTTTAAAGAAATATAAAGTTGAAAAACTTACTTTTATTACTTTAACTGACGGAGGTGCCAACGGTTTCAGACATAATCAGATAGTACCTATACCAGATAAACCTACTAGAAGAATTGACGAATTAGATATAGCAGACGCTAAGAAAAAAGGACATAACTATATTAAACAAAGTTGTAGTTATGATTCTAAAATAGTTATTACACATAAGAATAGAAAAATAGTTTTAGTAGACGGTTGGTACGGTAGTGCTATGACCGAAACATTATTAGATATAATTAAAAAAGATTATGATCCTACAATAATCGGTTTCTATGTTATGAAGAGAATTAGACGTTGGGATTTAGATAGATTTATCGGTGATTATAGAGATTACGACCACAAAGAAAAATTAAGACTTAAAATACAAAAAGATTTTAGAGTTGATAACGCTGCTACAGTAAAATCAAAAGGATATGATAAGTATTTTTTACTGAACGGTAAGAAAATGAAAGTACAGAATTTTAATCTACAAGACGCAACAGTTAAAAAAGGAACTGGTGCTGAGTTAAAGAGAATCTTCGGTAGAAGTATGAAGAATCGACTAGTTTCAAGAGTAGTTTTAAATAAATTTATAGCGGAGGTCGCTTAAATGATGAAAAAAACATTGAAAAATAAGGGTATTTTATATATTGACTTTTCTAAAAATTTCCTGTATAATATACTTATAATATAATGATGAAAGGACGTGAAAACACTATGTTAAATCAGAAACAAATAGACTTTGTTAAACACGCTAAGAAGTTGTTTCCAAACAAAGTTGAGTTAACACTTGCTGATTTAGTACGTGCCAATAAAGAATTTGGGCATAAGTACGAACCACAATGGTTAACAAAAAATAAACAATATCGTGTAGATAGAGGTTTATTTAAATTACCAAACATAGATGATAATGTTTCAGAAGAAACTAAAGTTTCTAAAACTGAAACCGTTAAAGATAATAAAGTAAATGAAGCAGCGTATATTGTTTCTTCTTTGACTGGCGATATTGTTCCTAAAAAAGATTCAGTATTCGTATCATTTGGTAATTATCCAGACGTAAAATCAATCGTCAAATCCAGAATGTTTTATCCTGTTTTTATTACAGGACTTTCGGGAAACGGTAAGACTATGGGAGTTACCCAAGCTTGTGCCGAAAACAGACGTGAATTGATTAGAGTCAATATAACAATTGAAACAGACGAAGATGACTTGCTCGGCGGTTATAGATTAAGAGAAGGACAAACTGTTTGGCAAAACGGACCTGTTATAGAAGCAATGGAAAGAGGCGCAATTCTTTTACTTGATGAGATAGACCTTGCAAGTAATAAGATAATGTGTTTACAACCAATTCTTGAAGGTTCAGGAATCTTTGTTAAAAAGATTAATAAATTCGTGAAACCTGCCGAAGGATTTAACGTGATTGCTACTGCTAATACTAAAGGACAAGGTAGTGAAGACGGAAAATTTATCGGAACTAACGTGCTTAACGAAGCATTTTTAGAAAGATTTCCGATTACATTTGAACAGAAATATCCAAGTGTTAAGATAGAAGAAAAAATCTTGATTAAGACTCTTGAAAAAAACGGTAAAAAAGACCAATCGTTTTGTAAAAAGTTAGTCACTTGGGCAGACGTTATAAGAAAAACTTTCTTTGACGGAGGCGTAGATGAGATTATCTCAACAAGAAGATTAGTCCACATTGTTCAAGCATTTACTATCTTTAAAGATAAGTTAAAAGCTATTGAAGTATGTACTAATAGATTTGATGAAGATACAAAGAATTCATTTGTAGAGTTATACCAAAAAGTTGACGGAGGTGCTACAGCAGAATCAATTGCTGAAGACCAAAGAAAAGCTGAAGTTGCTCAACAAGTGAAAGACGAAGAGAGTGAGTCAGAAGATGAGAAAGATGAATCAGATAATGATACATCAGCTCATATCTAAAACCTCTCAATCATAGTGTAAGTCCTGAAGCGGAGGTAGTGCTCCGCTTCACTAAAACACTAGAAAGGAACTATGAAGGATTTTTATACAGAATATATGAACAGTACATCTAAAAGAAATAAATTAGAAAGAAAATTAGATGAGTATAATCACACAATGGAATTAGTTAGAACTATTGTTCCAATTGTTGTTGTTATATTACAAACAATTATTTTAATTAAGATATGGTAAAAAGAATAATAAAAAGTACAATTGATTTTACAATCTTTGGTTCTGCTGTACTAGGTGGAACATTAGGTTTTTTAACATTAATTGGATTCATACATTGGACGATATGATAAAACAAAAAACAAAAGACGTTATAAAAATCTTGGAAGATAATAAACTTACTAATATATATTCACCTGAAGACCAAATAAAAATGCAATTAAATAAAAAGGTTGAAACATTAGAATCTCAAAAAGAAGAATTAGCACTTGGTATGAAAGAGTCTAGACACCAGGAATATGTTAGAAAAGAAATGGACAAAATTAGAGCTGAAGGTTGGCAAGAGAATAGTGTATCTGATACACACAAAATTATTAAAGAAGCGGAGAGGAGGGTAAAAGAACGTGGCGATAACAGTTGAAGTAAGACACGGTAATGTAGAGAAAGCTATGAGAGTACTTAAAAAGAAAGTACTTAAAGCTGGTATATTAAAAGAATATAGATTAAAACAATACTACAGAAAACCATCTGAAATTAAAAGAGAAAAGAAAAAAGAAGGTATAAAGAATTACAAAAAGCAACAGAAATTAAGAGAATCAAGGATGTAAAGATTTCCAACGCCTGTGCTTTGATAACATAAATATATTATACCAGGCAATTCATAAGTCCTGGGGCGTGGAAGGTAGCCAGTCCTACATATTTTAAATATGAAAACTGGTAGTAGTTTGAGGTCTACTATAACAAAACCTCATTGAATTTAGTTATTCAGGAGCGGTAGCCTTAACCTGATGTGTTTGTTTAGCATTTGCGCTTCGTTCAACACCCCAAAAAGAACTAAAGTAGCAGACTATTTTTGGTAGTTTTGAAGTCTATAACTCAAAAAACTACCATAACTACTTGTAATTTGGAAAATAGTACTTATATAAGTAGTAGTGAGTTGCCATTAAGGGACTCATATAATAAACGATAACTTTGCTTAATAAAGGAGGTTAATATGACCAATAAAGCATTATCTATTTTTAACAGATTAAGACCAGTATCAGTAGGATTTGATTCTATCTTTGACCATTTCGGTTCAATGTGGGATGACGATTTTATTAATGATATACAACCGTCTTATCCACCATACAATATAGTTAAGTCTGGTAAGAACACTTACGATATTGAAGTTGCATTAGCAGGATTCAATAAAAAAGACATTAACGTTGAGGTTGAGAACGGTATGCTTACCATTGAAACTAAAAAAGAAGATAAAGAATCTTCTAAAAAGGAAGATGGTGAAGTAATACATAAAGGTATATCTAAAAGATACTTCAAAAGGTCTTTCACAATCGCTAATGATGTAAAAGTCAAAGGTGCAGAATTGAAAGATGGTCTTTTAAAAGTTTCTATGGAGAAGATTGTTCCAGAAGAAATGAAGTTAAAAACAATAGACGTTAAGTAATAACGTATAGATAGTGGCGGGGAAACTCGCCGCTATTTTTTTGGCCTAGCATTGACTTATAAATAGATATAGTATATAATATAAAGGAAATTATGAATAAAATATTAATAGTGTTAATGAGTTTGATTCTTGTCAGTTGTGTACAAAATCCTAAACTATCATTTGGTAAGAAATGCGTGGAAAAAGGTGACCAGGTTCACTTTTCCTATGTGTGGGTATATGATAAAGAAGCAGGATTACAAGCAGACGAAATAACTTGCGAACTGATAGACAACCAGGATTGACATTTTAAACAAAATATTATATTATGAGTCATTATGAGTAAATTAGATTATTGGCACGTGCCAAATGTTACATTTAAAACAAGAGAAGGTGACGAGTTAGTTGACGGCGGATGTTCTTTTGAAGATGGTAAATGGGTAGATAGAACTACTGATTATTATTTCAAAGGAAAGAAAGTTGTTATATTCTCTTTACCTGGTGCATTTACACCAACGTGTTCAGCTAAACAATTACCAGAATACGAAAAAAGATTCCAAGAGTTTAAAGATAAAGGCATAGATGAGGTTTATTGTATATCAGTAAACGATACTTATGTTATGAATGCTTGGTTTGCTGACTGGAAAATTAAGAACGTTAAACCTATTGCAGATGGAAACGGACACTTTACTAGACGTTTAGGTATGTTGATTAACAAAACTGATAAAGGTTTTGGTATGAGGTCTTGGAGATATGCCGCTGTAGTTAACGATTTAAAAGTTGAACAATGGTTTGAAGAACCTGGAATCAATGATAATGGAAGTGATGATGATCCATATGGACAATCTTCTCCTTCTAACGTTTTAAATAATTTATAATGATTAAATAATGAGGAAATGAAATGAACCTATCAAACAATACGGTTGCAATTCTAAAAAACTTTGCTGATATTAATAAAAATATATTAGTAAAACCAGGAAAGCAATTGAAGACTATATCTACTTTAAAGAATATTCTTGCCGAAGCAGATATAGATACAAAATTTGAGCAAGAATTTGCGATATACGATTTACCAGAATTTCTACGAGCAATTGAGTTATTTAATAAATCAGATATTCAATTTAATGGATCCAACAAATTGGTTATTAAAGACGCCAATTCAAGACAATCAGTTAAATATTTCTTTGCAGATAAATCAGTAATAGTTGCACCAACTAAATCAATTAATATGCCTGATAAGTATGTGACTTTTACATTAAAGAATAAAGCATTTGCTGATTTACAAAAAGGTATAGTTACATTAAACTTACCAGACATTGCAGTAAAAGGTGATGGAAAAAATATCACAATGATTGCAACTGATAAAAAGAATAAATCATCTAACGATTATTCTGCTGTAGTAGGTGAAACTGATAAAGAGTTTGTAGCATATTTCAAAGCAGAAAACTTGAAAATAATACCAGATGATTATGATATTGCGATTTCTAAACAAAGAATAAGTCATTTTGTTAATAGAAATAAACCAGTACAATATTGGATAGCATTAGAACCTGATTCTGAATTTTAAATGATGAGTATATTATGGCAAACAACTTATGGGTTGAGAAATACCGACCTAGAGAAATTGACGATTGTATTTTAACAAGTGAATTAAAAGAAACTTTTAAGCAATTTGTAAAACAAAAAGAAATCCCAAACCTATTACTATCAGGTACGGCAGGTACAGGTAAGACTACTGTAGCACGTGCTTTATGTGAAGAGTTAGGTGCTGATTACATTATCATTAATGGATCAGATGAAGGTCGTCAAATAGATACTCTCCGAAATAAGATTAAAAATTTTGCGTCAACTGTATCTTTTGAAGGCACAGGTCATAAAGTTGTTATAGTTGATGAAGCAGATTATATGAACGCTGAGAGTGTTCAACCTGCATTAAGAAATTTCATAGAAACATTTTATAAGAATTGTAGATTTATCTTTACTTGTAATTATAAGAATAAAATATTACCAGCATTACATAGTCGTTGTACTGTTATTGATTTTGCGATTAACAATGGTCAAAAAGTTAAGACAGCGACAGCATTTATGATTAGATTATGTAATATATTAGAAGAAGAAAAAATAGAGTATGATAAAAAAGTACTTGCAGAATTAATACAAAAACATTTTCCAGATTTTAGAAGAACTATTAACGAACTTCAACGATATTCAGTAAGAGGTAAAATTGATAGTGGTATATTATTCAGTATAACTGAAGCAGATACAAAAGAACTTGTCAAAGTCTTAAAAGAAAAAAGATTTAATGATATGAGAAAATGGGTTATTCAAAACCTAGATAAAGAACCATCATCATTGTTTTCAACTGTATATGAGATATTATATAAACATTTACAACCACAATCTATCCCACAAGCAGTTTTAGTTATTGCAGGATATCAATATAAATCCGCTTTTGTAGCAGACCAAGAGATTAATATGGTCGCTTGTTTAACAGAAGTAATGGCAAACTGTAAATTCAAATGAAATATATGTTAATGTTGTATGTATTTTTATTGATGTATATAATATTTGTAGTGTATATGACTTTTAATAATCCTAATTTTTTTGGAGCATTTAGTTAATGAAAAGTTTAGTTGAAGAATGGGATAAATTTTTTAAACAACACCCTTATGGTGGACCTTGGGATTTTAATAAACATACGAAAAAATTACAAGATGACCACGTTGTTGATTTTATAAAGTATTATAATTTTGAAAAAAATTTAAAGGTTTTGGATTGTGGATGTGCAGATGGCAGAAATTCTGAATATCTTATAAATGAGGGTTTTGAGGTAACAGGTGTAGATTTTTCACAAACGGTTATAGAAAGAACTCAAAAGCGTTTACCAAAAGGAAAATTTTTTACTGGAGATATAAGAAAATTAGATAAGATTGAATCAAATAGTTTTGATTTTCTTATTGACGCTGGTGCTTTACACGTAAATTATCCACAAGATACTATATCAATTATAAAAGAGTATCATAGAATATTAAAACCTTCAGGTAAAATGTTTATTAGAGTTTTCAATAAGGATGACGATACACCTAATCCTATTTTTGCTGTAAATAAAGATTTAACTATGCCTGTATTTGGATATAGTGAGTCTGTATTTACCAATCGCATTAAAGATTATTTTAATGTTAAACATAAAATATATGATTCTCTTTACGGTGCTCACGGTGAAGGATGTAATTATTATTATTTGGAAAGTAAATGAATTTAAAAAGTATGATACATCTAATTCAAGAAGTACAAAGAAAATATTTACCAGCTATTAAAAAGGGTTGGGACAATAATATTTTACCAGAAACTTCTAACTTATATTATAAAAGAGGTTGGGATAAGAATCCAAAGTTTCCTAAAGGTCAACAAGAAATACCATTGTCTAAATTATGGATGGATAAATCTAAACAATCAGCATTATCTATAGATAATATAGACAGGATTATAAAAAATTTTGATCCTACTAAATTTAAACCAATAACTTGTACTAAAGATAAAGATAAGTATTTCGTAGTTGATGGAAGACATAGAGTTGTAGTTTTAGGATTGATTGGTAGAACTAATATAGAGGTAGATATAAATGATGGATAGAAAAGCAGTACTTGGTCAAATAGGTGAAAAGATAGTAAGTAATTATTATTCTAGGGCAGGTAATATAGTAGAACACTCTATTGATCCTTTTGATAGACATAAAGATTTACTAGTAGATGGTGAAAAGGTTGAAGTTAAAACTCAAACTCGTTTTGTAATGAAAGATTGTTTTACTCTTAAATTAAATCAAATTAAAAAATGTATGAACGGATATCATATTGTAGAGTGTCCAACAACAGCAAGTAATGAATCCGCATTATATAAAGTAGATAAAGGATTTAGATATAGCACAGGACATATGAATAACGGAGATGTTAGATATGAAATACCTAGAAAACAACCAGCAGTAAAAAAATTAACAGACATTGAAGGCAAAGAAAAAATGTTATTGAGAAAATACAGCACAAATTATGTACGAACTAAAAGATTACCTTAAAGCAATTAATGAATCAAAAGAGAATTTATTAGACACACCAGATCCGACTTGGGAAAAGAAGTACCCACCATTTGTAATTAACCGTTGTCTATCTATGTTCTATGATACCATAATGCATAGCAATGAAATGAACGGATTGCATTTCCTACCAAAGCGTATGCAATTTCATTATTTCATAAATAGTATACGAAAGAAAAGGCGATTTGGAGGTAAGTGGTTATCACAAACCAAGTTGAAGAACCTAGACATTGTAAAACGTTATTATGGTTATAGCAATACAAAGGCGAAGGAAGCTCTCAACATACTTACAGACGACCAAATTGAAATTATTAAAACTAAACTTATACAAGGTGGGAGAAAGTTTAAATGAGCGAAGATATTATTAGTTGGTCGGCTAGCGATATGCTAGAAGTGACCATCAAACAACCTGATGACTTTCTAAAAGTCAGGGAAACATTAACAAGAATTGGTGTAGCAAGTAGAAAAGATAAGACACTTTATCAATCGTGTCATATACTACACAAACAAGGTAAATATTACATAGTCCATTTCAAGGAACTATTTGCATTAGACGGTAAAAAATCTACATTAACATCAAACGATATTCAAAGAAGGAATACCATATCTTTATTATTACAAGATTGGAACTTAATTGATATAGTTAAAAAAGAGGCAACGGAAGATAAAGCACCGTTAAGTCAGATAAAAGTATTACCATTTAAAGAGAAGAAAGAATGGACATTATCTGCTAAATATAACATAGGGAAGAAAGTGGACGACAAGAAGGAAAAGAAACCTGAAACAGCTACAACTAGTCCAATGAGCGATGAATAAATGCAGATACCAAATTTTAAAGATTACATAACAGAAGCAAAAACTTCTGGATCATATAGATTAATCATTATATCAGATGAACCTGAAAATGATTTAAACTTTCATACAGCAAAAAACTTAATGAAACAAGCAGATAAGCTTGGTCATAAGGCATATATCTATAGAAACACAGGTGGTTATGTAACTGTTGAAGATGATGGAGAACTGTATTTCCATAACAAAGATGACAAAAAAGGATTTAGAGTATCTGCTAAAGATACAATTGCTATTATAAGAGGTTCAGTAGTACGTAGAGATAGTTGGATGGACTTGGTATCAAGATTAGAAAAACACCAAGTGTTTGTAGTTAACAGTAGAGAATGTGTTAGTATGTGTGCCGACAAATATAGAACTTCATTAAGATTAGCAGACTATGGTATTAGACAACCTAAATCAGTATTAGTAACTGATCCAGAAAATTCAATAGAATCTTTTGAAAGTTTAGAAGAAAAGTTTCCTGTTATCTTAAAGACATTAAGAGGATCAAAAGGAGTTGGTGTCTTGTTTATTGAATCAGAAAAATCTTTAGATTCAATTGTACAATTACTTAATAAACAAGATGAGGATTCTGATATACTATTACAGCAATATATAAAAACTAAATGGGATGCTAGAGTTTTAGTATTACAAGGTAAAGTATTTGCTGCTATGAAAAGAAAAGTTGTACCAGGAGATTTTAGGAGTAATGTATCAAGAGGTGCAGAAGTAGAAGAATTAAAATTAACAAAAATAGAAACAGAAGAAAGTTTAAAAGCTGCTAAGGCAGTAGATGGTCAATGGGTTGCAGTAGACTTTATACCGTCAGCAGATAGAGTAAAAGAACCACCATTTGTTATTGAAGTTAACTCTTCACCAGGTACAGAAGGTATAGAAGAAGCAACAAAAAGAAATTTAAGTAAAGAAATAGTACAATATTTTGAAGATAGAGATAACTGGAAAAAGGTTCCTAGTATGTGTGGTTATAAAGAAGTTGTACATATACATCCATTTGGACGTATAGTAGGTAAGTTTGATACAGGTAATTCAGGTACGTCTGTTATACACGCTGATAAAATTTCAAAATCAGGTGGTAAAGTTACTTGGTCGTTAGAAGGTAAGACACTTACAAACGATATCATACGTAAACAAACAATCAATGTTGGTGGATTAAGAGATTATAAAGAAGAAAGAATAGTAATAAAACTTGACGTAGAATTTGCAGGTGGATATTATAAAGAAGTAGAATTTACATTAGACGATAGGGATGAAAAATCAAAAATATTATTTGATAGAGAAACAATGAATAGGTTTAATGTAATGGTTAACCCTAATAGAAAATATATAATAACAACAAAGTATAGTTTAGATGATAGCAGAAGCAAGAAGTAAAGAACAGATAGCAGAAGATATTAAACATATCTTAAAAGATAAAGTAGCTCCAGCCGTTGCTCAACACGGTGGGTTTATAAATTATCTTGACTTTGATATGGATTTAGGTGTAGCAAAATTAGAACTAGCAGGTAGTTGTTCTGGTTGTGCAATGTCTAAACAAACATTACATCAAGGTGTGGAAGATATGTTAAAGCATTATGTTCCAGAAGTAAAAGCTATTGTAGGAGAAGATGATGAAAAAGCAGAAGAGAGAGGTTATTCACCATTCATACCTAGAACTAGCATTGACTAATTTTTAATATTATGTTATATTATAATCAAGGAGAAATATAATGGCTAGTGAAATACAACTATTACGCCTAACAACAGGCGAAGATGTGATTGGCAAAATCACAAAGAACGAAAACACAATTACAATAGAAAAAGGATGTGTACTTATACCTAGACAACAAGCGCCAGGTCAACCAGTAACTTTAATGCTAACACCTTATGCACCTTATAGCGAAACTAATAAGATAGATATTAATAAGGATGTCGTTGTGTCGTTTTCAAAACCAAAAAAAGATATACAAGATACTTATATTAAAAGTACTTCAACGATAGTAGCACCTAACAAACAGTTAATAACTGAAACAGGACTACCAACGTTGGGTAAAAAGTGATAGACGTTTATTTTGTAAGAAACGGATCCAAAATTCGTGTTCAATCCAGAGAAGGATTGACAGCAATGGAGGCGGCGAAATTTGAATCACACGTAAGTATACCAGAAATTCCTGCCGATTGTGGTGGTAATTGTATGTGTTGTACGTGCCACGTATATGTAGATGAGAAGTGGATAGACAAAGTACCAAAACCAGTAGACTCTTCAATAGAAGAAGCACAATTAGAATATGAAAAAGGATATAAACCAAATCAAAGTAGATTAAGTTGTCAAATAAAACTTACTAGAGACCTTGATGGTTTAATACTCCATTTGAGACCAGATGAACTTTTATAAAAATGTAATAGAATATAAAGGCAAACTCCTTGTTAGAGGTGTAAGAGAAGGCAAAGAGTTTAAAGAGAAGATTAATTTTGCACCTACATTATATTCAGTATCACAACAACAAGAACAATTTAAATCATTACAAGGACATAATTTAAGACCAATTACTTTTTCATCTATTGATTCTGCTCGTAGATTTAAACGTGATGTTGCTACTCAAAATGCACCTGTCTATGGTCTTGATAGATTTCATTATCAATACATCAATCAACAGTATCCAAAACAAGTTAAGTGGTCAAAAGATTTAATTAAAATATTTACATTAGATATAGAATGTACCTGTGAAAATGGATTTCCAGAAGTAAATAATCCAATTGAAGAACTGTTATGTATTACAGTTAAGAAT